>Ga0334896_1001381_pt1 | contig 21363 bp, 21 predicted proteins | sample GraSluR3_MG_8_FD_207734 | JGI IMG/M metagenome (GOLD analysis project Ga0334896, IMG submission 207734) | Sludge microbial communities from methane-producing bioreactor in Wageningen University, Netherlands - Granular Sludge_27_06-R3 | ecosystem: Engineered > Bioreactor > Anaerobic >... | reverse complement strand
GATAGTTTCGGCAAAAACCATCTTATCCGCCCATGAAGGGCAATGCTCTAATTTTTTCTGCTACCCTCTACCCACAGATTCTGCGGAAGAGGCCCAAAACATAACATCAGTGTCAAGGGTTATTAATCCAGAAAATTCGGTAGGCCCCTCTATGGTATTCTGAGGTTGATCTAAGAGATTGTCTTCCCAATATTCAAATGAATAAGCTCTCTCACCGTTGGGTGAAATCCATAACAATCCGTCCATGCCAAGCTTTCTTTTCTCCAAAGAAAAATACTTGTCATCAAGGTCAAATAATATGGTGGCCAGGATTATTCGTTTGTAGCCGGTATTTGTGGTCGGTTCACTAAACATTAAGTTTGCCGAGTCCTTGCGTATCCCTCCGAATTCGAAGAATGGCTCCTGTTGATCCCACATATAGGCAAAGTTGTTCCGATATATTTGGGAATCCTCAACGATATTGCCTTGAGCAAAGAAAAGTTGCTGATTGTGAAAGGCCATTTCACGCAATTGCTGATATAGTTCGAGTTTCTGTTGCCGGGTACTTGCATGGACCGTCGGTTCGGGTACGCTGGCCTGCTGCAGATTTTGCCAAATGAATTCACAAACCTCGGGTTTGTCTGTCTTGAATATTTCTGAGATTTCTACATTTTGGGCCTTTCGTGCAAGCTCTTTGAGTTGCGCAAGTTGCTCTGAGAGCCGTTCCATCACTGCGTCTTTTGATGGGCCTGAGGCCGTGGGCGCGGACGCGCGGGCTAATTTGAGCTTGTGTCCTAATTCCCTGATTCGTAATTCATAGTTGTCTCTAAGACACTCTGGCTTGACGGCGCACGGTGAGGCCTTTGGTAGGGTCCTTAACATGTTTAACCAATTGCGCTGGTCCCTGATTAAATCATTACGTTCATCGGGGCGGTCCTTTAGTTCAGTCTTTGTTTCCGCATACAGCTTTGCTATCTGTTCATCCAACGTTGAAAGACCGGCATCGGAGCAAATGGTTTTCTCCATGATAGTCTCTGCTTTTTCACAATTGAAACTCGCCGAATGGGCGGGGATTGAATTGCAACCGAATATAAGCAAACTGAATATCCATATTTTGTGAACATTATTTACGTGGCGCACTGTATTTTTTTGACTAATTTTCATAAGTATGCGTTCCTTTCGATAAAAAACTCCAAAATAGTCACGAGCCCTCGCTTAAACTCCAGACTTTCCCATTGCCTTGGAGGGCAGCTGATACATTAAGTCTGTGTAAAAATCATTAATGATAGCTTCGGATTCACTCAGAAATTCGCTCCTTTAATGTCAATCATAAAATGGCCGCGTAATCAGAACTGGCGTTTATGACGTTCATGCCTTTGCGGGACAGTTGGTTGCCAAGCCGTCCTCCGGGATTTCTGCCTCGTTCTTTTTCCGGCTATAACCGCGGTCTTTGGCCCACCACCAGGGGATAGTCGTAGACGGCTCCATTCTGGAGGTCCTCGACCCGGGTGCGGATAAAGAAGGCTTCAGAAACAAACTCCCGCAGAAAATGGTTCAGGACGGCTCCGAACAGATAGACATCGCCCGGTCCCTCGAAGCAGGCGCCGTTCAGTTTCAGTTCCATGGTCCAGCCCTGACGCCACTCTCCCCGGATGACGCGGCCAAGGGGTTGGGCGCGAAAGCCCACCAGACCCTGAAGGCGTTGTTCCAGGGCGTTGGTGGTGCGCCATTGGGTGCTCACGTTGGTACCGGCCAGATTCAGAATGGCTCTCAGGCCGGCGGCCGTGAGCAATCTGGGATTCTGTATGGACAGACCCAGAAAGCGCCAGGCACGATTGTCCAGAAAATCGCCAGCCATGGCGGTAGTCGCCGGAATGCAATTGGCAAATCGGGCAAACGGGGGCGAACTGTCCGTGGGCAGGCAGATATCGCCGGGCCGCAGCTTGTCCGGCAGTTTGCCGTTGGTGCAGAGCAGATCCATGTTGAGAAGGATTTCTTCATACCTGCCGGCCTCCTGAGTCAGACGGACGCGCAGGGTGGTATCCAGCCCCGGCCGCAGCGGAGAGACTAGCCGCTTGATCTGAAAGGTACAGCTATTGGAGGAGGGCCAAGGGGCCTGCCAGGTCGGCTCGAAGGGCAGGCGGGTGGCGGGTCCCTGGATGATACCCTCCACCTTTTGGATGGAATGCACCTCAAGGTGAGCTGCGTCGTGCCGGTCCGAAAGGACGGGGTGATCCATCGGCTGGGCGGTTTTCATCAACACCTTGCTGCGCACGGGAAACAGGTTGACCGCAGGAGTGGCAAAGAGGACAAAATTATCCGCCGTCACCGGCCCGGGCCGAAACGGCAAAGTGTCGAATTCGAAGCGCAGGGTGAAACGGCCCTCCTTGCCCCGCTTGGTCCAGGATTCCCAGCCGGTGAGTTCCACCAACAGAAATTTTTCCGGCAACAGGGTAAAGTCCCGCAGAATGCGCCCTCTGGAAGGCGGGCAGGATGCAAAGGGGTTCAGGCTTTCATTATCGCCAAACCCCACCGTTTGCAGACAGGCCGGGTCCAGGCTGACGGCGTCTGTTTCGGAACCACTGAAAAGGACCACGCGGCTAAGATGGCGGGTCAACAGCAGGTACAGATTGGCAGCTTGCGGGTAATCCCCGGCCAGATAAAAGCGCAGGCGCTGCGGCTGCCAATCGGTCAAAGAGATGTTTTTCAAAACTATATGCAGGGTTATGGCCGCCGCACGCCCTTCCGGCCCGGAAAAGGCGGCATGTTCAACGGTCAGGGGATGGACCTCGACCGGCAGGCTGGTGGTAAACTGGCAGCTGGTGCCTTCCAAGGGGACGGAGTCGAGTTGAACGCCCGCGGGCACGGTCTGAGAAGTGGTGAGATGAGGCTTGGGCGTAAAGGTGACGACCGTGGCCGCGGCAACTGGCTCTAAATGCTCGGGAGCAATGGCCTGAAGGATCTCCTGAATCACCTCCGGCACATCGTCTTCGAGCTTGTGCCGCAACAGGGCGCAGTACAGGGCGGTGCCTTCCAGGAGGCGCTCGACGCCGGGGTCGGCGTGGGGACCGCTGACCATGGGCGCAAGGTTGGGATGCCCGGCGACGAAACGCTCGATCTGGTCGGTCAGACCGGCGCGTTCCCGGCGGTAGAGGTCGACCAGGGTGCCCTCCGACGCGGCCGGCCGCGGGTCGGGCAGGGTGGCGCCCTCCGGCGCGGTGTTCTGTTCCGGCCAGGGCGCGGACGGAAACAGGGTGCGCATCTCGCCCAGGGTGTCGCCGGCGAAGCACCAGGTGTTGAGGCCCAGGCGGGCCTTGGGATCGCCCAGGCGCAGGGGCCGGGCCTGACCGGCGGCCAGGATCAGTTCCAGGTCGTATTCCAGGGGGTCGGGCAGGTAGAAGGCCACCAGCCGGCACAGTTTTAGATAGCGCGGCGTGCCTGGCACCAGGCTGTTGTAGTCCTCCCAGCTCAAGGGGCCGATGGCGATGCGGAACTTGCCCATGACATCGTCCATGTGGCTGCCCAGGACGGCGTCCACGCCGAGGCGGCAGCCGGACAGGCCCAGGCGCAGGCGCTGGTCCTCCGGGATGGGCACCCGACGGCGGATGTTCTGCAGGATGCGGATGTTCGGTTCCTGCAGGCTGTCCCGCAGCAGGGACTGCAACCCGGAGGCGGAGCGGGGAAACTGGCTCAGCAGGCCGGCGTAGCGCAGCAGGGAAAAGGCCTCCGGCACGCTTTCGGCCAACTCCTTTTCGCCCAGGCCGATGAGGCAGAACAGCCGCTGTCGGGCGGCGGCGCTGTTGTCTTCCACCACCTGGTGCAGGAGGTTGTATTTGCTCCAGCATTCGAAATACAGGTGATAGAGCCGTTGATGTACGACATCGAAAAAATGGCGCAGCACCGAGCCATCGCCGGCCTGCTCCTCCAGCAATTCCTCGGTAAAGAAGGTGGGCAGGGGGGATGCGGAACCGTAGAGGCCGAGAAAGGTCGCGGTGATGCGCAACTCGGCGGCGTCCCCCTCGACCTTGGCCACGTCGGCAGCGGGAAAGGCCAGGGACAACTCGGGACGGATTCGCACCCGATCCTGCCAGGGCACCTCGGGCGGCGTGACGCCGCCGTGCTGTTGCAGGTAGCGCCGGGCCAGGCGCAGCACCTGGACAAAGGAGAACTGGTGGCCGTGCGCCAGCAGGTCGTCGAGCAGCGGCGAGTCGGTTATTCCTGACGAAGGGGCCATGGGTAACGCCCTCCTTTCCACAGATCCCGTACCATCAGCCGGGTAAAATCGTTGATGGCCGAGTAGCGAGCGAAAAACCGTTCGAGGATGCAGCCGAACAGGTACAGGTCGCCCGGTCCGGAAAAGTGATCGAGACGTGCCTTGAAATGGATTTCGCTGCCCCTCACGGATTGGCCGTCCTGTCGGTCCGCGCTGTTGAAGATGAGGATTTCTTCCAAGCCTTCGATGCGCTTGAGGTTGGCGGCCGTCGCGGCGGTGTTTGCCTTTCCGTCGAAAATATAGAGGCGCAGCAGGGTGGCGACGTTATCTTCGCACCCCATGGGCATCTCGTTCAGATAAAGGTGAGTGGTCAGGTGCCACAACATGCCCGGTCCCAGGGGCGGTAACACTCCGGGCTGAATTGCCGTGATGTTGCGACCGGCGACGGCAGGAGGAAGTCCGGTGCCGGGACGGTGGATATCGCCGAGACGCAGGCTCTCCGGCAGGCGGCCGTTGCTGCAGGTGACCTCCAGGGACAGTATTTCGCCTTCAGGAAAAGGCGTTTCGGCGGGATAGGCCAGATTCAGACAGGTATGACAATCCTGTCCGGATGGTGACAGTTCCGGATAGACGTGGTAGGACGGCACCGGTTTTTCGTTTTCGCAAAACAAGTGAAAGGGCGCGTAGTGGCGCTCTCGGCCCGTGGCGGGACACAGGCCCGTGACCCTATCGACGGAATGGATGGGCCGGTGTGCGGGCCTGGAACCGCTGGGCCGCAGTCGATAGGTATGGGTGCGATGGTCGACGTAAACCGGATCGGCGTCATGGGCAAACAGGTTGATGGCCGGAACCGTATTGAGGGCGAAGCTGCCGCGTGCGATGCGAGACGGCGCGAAGGGCAGATCGTCCAATTGAATGCGAATGCGGAAATCCGTCCCAGTGCCTCGCGAGGTCCAGTTTTCCCAGCCGGCCAGATCGAAGGCCAGAAATTTTTCCGGCAGGTGGAAATATTCCTGCAACAGGCGAAAGCCGGCAAAGGCATTGGGCGGGTAGGGGAACAGCGCTTCCTCTTCTGCATAACCCACCGGGCGCAGGCAGGTTGGCGGCAGGGCGATGGAATTGGTCTCATCGGCACAAAGGGTGATCTGGCGGGCATGGACGCAGAGCAACAGAAACAATTCCGTGGCCGAAGCCCGGTCGCCGGCGAGAAACAGGCGCAGTCGGCGCGGTTGCCATTCGGCAAGGGTCAGACCGTGCAGTTGCAGGGAGAGGACGATTTCCCCGGCCCGGCCGGATCCGTTTTGCAGGGCGGCCTCCTGTAATTCCAGAGGATGAACATCCAGATCCTCGGTAGTGCGAAACAGGCAGGGCGTGCCATCCACCGGCATCGAGGCCAGTAGGCTGCCGGCGGGAACCGTGACGATGCGGCCATGGGATTTCGGCGTGCTGAATTCGAGCATGGTGCAGGCTGGAAGGGGCCGCGGATAGTGGGGCAGCAGATGCTGCACCAAGGTGCGGGTGAAATCCGGGCGACTTGCAATAAGGCTTTGTTCCAGAAGGTCCTTCAGGAAGGCCACGCCATCCAGGGTACGCTCCACGTCCGGGTCGGCCGACGGACCGCTCAGCAACGGCGCCAGGGACGGGTAGGCATGGGAGAAGGCCGCGCTAAAGGCTTTGAGTTGCTGCAACTGGGTTTGAAATGATGGACAGGACAAGCGAGGCCTCATGACAGATTAAGAACCAAAACAATCAAGGGAAAACGGAAATACGGCCATCCGAACTCACCGTCGTCTCCAGCAACACCTGGCCTTCGCCTTCGATGGCCAGGCAGCCGACAATCTGAAAGCGCAGAGCAAGATCGTCGTCTTCCCGGGGAACGAAGGTCACCTTGGCTCCGGCAAGCCGTGGTTCATACTTGCGAATGGCACTGCAGATACTCTCTTCGATTTGCTTGATGGAGTCGGGAAAGTCCTGCAGATAACCGACGAAGTCCGGCGCACCGTAATCCTCGGCAAGGGGCACATTGCCCTGTCGGGTGTTGAGAATGCACTGCAGATGCGCCACCACCGAATCGATGCAGCGTTTGCGGCTTTGTTTGCCGCGCCGCATCGGTTCCTCTTCCTGCGAGCGCAGGCGCTCGGTCAGTCGTTGTTCGTACATTAAGTTTTCACCTTGAGAAGATTTTATTCCAAAATCCCTTTTATATTAAATTTTTTTATCAATGGAATGCTGATTGCACCGGTACCGCTCAGGAACCCTCAGATTCGATGCCGGTCGGCTCCCAGGTCCACTTAATCCGTCCGTCGGGCTTGCGGGGGATGGTGACGTCGTGGATCATTCCATAGACCAGAATGGTTTTTTCCCGCCCCTGCATTTCTCAGGAGCCGTCGATTTTGCTTTGTTTTTCGCCGGCAAGGGTGAGATGTCCTGGCGTTGCCATGGTTGGATTCCTCCTTTTGGATAACTTGTTATTCCAGATCACGCCATCTTGGAAGATATGAATCGTTCTTATTTGATCTCATTTAGGCAGATGCAGTTCCGTAACTTTCTTTTTCAGCTGTCTGTTTTCCAAAAACTGAGCTATGACTATACCTATTAATAATATTCGATCACCATAGACACCAATATAATGCCAGTATATCCAGGCAAGTATTGAACAAATAAATCCTGTTGAAATGAATAGCATTCTATCTTTAATATTCATGTTATTTTAAATAATAAATTTCGAAAAATAAAAATATCAATTTTTATATGAATAAAGACTCTTTTATTTATTGAAATAATTTTAAATAATAAACATATAATTTCACAAAAACTTCAAATAAAAATCTATCCCGCCCTATTTCCTAGTTCGATTGTTTATTGATCAAATGTTTTGATGACTTCAAAAGATTTTTGAACAGAATCCCAAATACTTGGTACTGTGCGATAGGTTTTTGAATTATTGATGTAATCTCTTGATAACTTTATTGCATCGATTGAATCTTGTGATAGTTTATAGTCCTTGATTTGAGTCATCGCACCTAGGCTAGATAAGTTAATATCTAAAAATCCTTGAATTTGTTTTTCAGCATTTTGATAATTTTCATTTTCAATCTCCTTCAAAAAACTAATATATATTTTCGTTTGTGACGCCAAAGATGACTCATGTATCTCTAGAATATTTCGATCATAAAGCCGATTGAGGTTTGCGTCCTTTGCTTTGTATCCAAATGTAAAGGACAGGATTGCAATTATTGCTGATAGTAAAAATATTTTTGTGTAATTCATTTATTCTCAATCCTTTTAATTTATAGTGCCTTCCTTCTTTTGATTTCTCGAAATGCTTCCAATGGGTGCCGTTGGGCCCATGCCGGATCAATGAGCTCTTCCCATCTGTTTTGCATGGCCATTTCTTCGTTGAATCTTTGGATTCGAGTGGAAATTATTGCAGTCGGAATTTCTGGGTCCAGGGCCGCTGTTCCAACAGCAACGACTCCACCCGGATCCGGAGCCGAGGCCCAGACACTTGCAACGATTCCATCCAGCAAGGCGCACCATTTACCGTATTTCTGTCTTGAACTGTCGCTGCATGAAAGAGGCATTATTTTTTTCCTTTTCATTTAATGGTTAGAATTTGGTGGACGCCCTCCTTGCGTTGAAGGAGGGCGTCGCTTGCAATTTACCTGGGTACCGCCCAGGAATCTTCGGCTTCAATACCCGTGGGTTCCCAGGTCCATTTAATCTTCTTATAGGTGAAGGCCACCTCTTCCATGTGACGGAAAGGTTCGTTTGAAGCAATCAGTGTTGTAGTGCGTATTCCGGACGAATCCGGCCACGATTCCGACGGGAAAGCGTCCACCGTTCCGACACGAATCCGGCCACCATTCCGATTCGATTCCGGCCACCATTCCGGAGCAATCCGGCCAGTGTGATTTGAGAGTGTAGTCGCGGGGTAACTCCACGGGTATCCTGCCGTCCTTGATTCCATCCGAGGAGGGCGTGATGCCGAGAGAAAGAGTTGCCATGCGAAAAATACGTGAGATCCTGCGCCTGGTCTGGGGCTGTAACCAGAGTCGGCGCGATACGGCCAAAGCCTGCGGTGTCGGCAAAACCACCGTCGACGATACGATCAACCGGGCCATTGCCGCCGGGCTGTCCTGGCCGGTGGCGATGGACGACGAAACCCTTGAAAAGCGCCTCTATCCCCCTCTTCAGCCTCCCTCATCCCGGAAACTGCGTCAGCCTGACTGGCAGGCCTTGCATGATGAACTGACCGGCCACAAACACCTCACCCTCATGCTGCTGTGGCAGGAGTACAAAGCGGGCGAACCTTCCGGTTACCAGTACAGCCAGTTTTGCGAACTCTATCGTCAGTGGCGCAAGAAGCTGGATCGCTCCATGCGCCAGGAGCACCGCGCCGGCGATAAGTTTTTCGTCGACTACAGCGGGTCGACCCTGCCCATTGTGGAGGCCTCAACGGGGGAGATCCGAGAAGCCCAGGTCTTCGTCGGGGTCATGGGCCACAGCAACCTGACCTTCGCCGAGGTAACTTGGACCCAAGGTTTGCCCGACTGGATCGGCTCCCACGTCCGGGCCTTTAGCTATCTCGGGGCCGTTCCCCATTGCGTGGTTCCGGACAACCTGCGCTCCGGAGTCACCAAGGCCTGCCGCTATGAGCCGGATCTCAATCCCAGCTACGCCGAATGTGCCGACCATTACGGCACCGCCATCATCCCCGCCCGCGTTCGCCGTCCCAAGGACAAGGCTAAGGTCGAAGGGGGTGTGCTGATCGCCCAGCGCTTCATTCTGGCCGGGCTTCGTCATCGCACCTTCTTCAGCCTGGCTGAGGCCAACGCCGCCATCCGGCAGCGGTTGGAATTGCTGAACAACCGTCCCTTCCGCAAACTCCCCGGCAGTCGGCGCAGCCGTTTCGAAGAGTGCGACCGGCCGGCGATGCTGCCGCTGCCCGAGACCCCCTACCAACTCTCCCTCTGGAGCAAAGCCCGGGTCCATATCGATTACCACGTCGAGGTGGACCACCATTTCTACAGCGTTCCCCATCGTCTGGTGGGCGAGCAACTGGATGTCCGTTCCACCGCGACCACCGTCGAATGCCTGCACAAGGGGAACCGGGTGGCTTCTCATCCCCGTTCGTTTCTTGCGGGCAAGCACACCACCTTGCCGGAACACATGCCCAAGGCCCACCGGGAATACGCCGAGTGGACGCCGCAGCGCATCGTGGCCTGGGCGGCCCAGACCGGAGCGGCCACCGCCGCCGTCGTGGAGCAGATCCTCTCGCGCAAGGCCTACCCCGAGCACGGATTCCGCTCCTGCATGGGGGTCATCTCCCTGGGCAAGCGATTTTCCAAAGAACGCCTGGAGGCGGCCTGCCGACGAGCCCTCGCCATCCGGGGAGTCAGCTACAAAAGCATCAAGTCGATCCTGGAAAACAACCTCGAACAGAAGCCGCTGCCCGGCCAACTGGAATTACTGCCCGTCTCCCACGAGAATATTCGGGGAACCCATTACTACAACGACGAAAGGCTCTCCCATGCTGAACCAACCGACCATTGAAAAGCTCACCGCCATGAAGCTATCTGCCATGGCCAACGCCTTTGCCGACCAGATGCAGCGGCCGGACATGGCCTCGCTCTCCTTCGAGGAGCGTTTCGGCCTGATCGTGGATTTCCAGATGACCGAACTGGAAAACCGGCGCATGCAGAACCGGCTCCGGACGGCCAAACTCCGGCTTTCCGCCTCCATCGAAGACCTCGACCTGCGTCAGGGCCGGGGGCTGGACCGGGCTTTGATCCTGTCGCTGGCCCAGAACCAATGGGTGAGTCACCATCACAACATCCTCGTCACCGGACCGACCGGCGCCGGTAAGAGCTACCTGGCCTGCGCCCTGGCCCAGAAAGCCTGCCGGGACGGTCACACCGTCCTGTACCAGCGACTGCCGCGGCTGCTGCACGACATTGCCGTCGCCCGGCTCGACGGCCGCTATCACAAGCTCATGGCCCCCATCGGCAAATGCGAGGTGCTGGTTCTCGACGATCTGCTCATCTCGCCGCTCACCACGGAGGACCAACGCGAACTGCTGGAGATTGTCGAGGAACGCTACGACCGCAAAGCTACCATCGTCACCAGCCAACTGCCGATCAAGGCCTGGTACAATGCCATGCAGGACCCGACCCTGGCCGACGCCATTCTCGACCGCCTGGTGCACAATGCTTACAAACTCGAACTCAAGGGCGAATCGATGCGCAGAAAGCGTTCCTCGCTTGACCGGAAAACCGAAGCCGTGACAGAGTAAAAACCCCACCCCGAGACACACTCTCGGCACTGGCCGAATTCACCGGAACGCTGGACGGATTCACAGCGGAACGGTGGCCGCTTTCCTGTCAGTTCTACTGGCCGCTTTCGCCGGAATACGCATTGTAGGCATGTAGGGGTGAATGCTTACGATGATGGCGTCTTCCAATGCATGGGTGAAATAGTGCTCTTCGGTGCCCTGCTTGGTGATGCGATACCACTTGATGGTGACGTCCTTGAGATGCTCGCCGGTGCACAGAGCCTGGTAGAGTTTCGGCGAACTTTGGTCGAACTCCTTGACAATGCACAAGGAACCATGGACACGTTTGCCCGTGGCCAGTCCATCAGTTGGGCTGCGTGGGATACTGATGTCGTGAGTCATCGCATAAGTCAGGATCGTGCCTTCTCGGCCCTGCATTTCGCAGGAGCCGTCGATCTTTCCTTGTTTTTCTCCAGTTAATGTGAGGTGAGCCGGCATGGCCATGATGAAAAATTCTCCTTTAACTTTTTGATAAATATAGTTTTTATCGAACCTTGATTAAAATGGCTGAAATATTGTTGATATCAATGACGCCATCATAAAACTCCTGGCGACTCAGTTCCCCCAAATGGACCAAGTTATCAGTGACAAGCAGAAGTTTACCGGTCATGTCCTGTCCGCTTTGAAGGCGAATTGTGACGATTTTGCCTGTATTTTGGGCCAGAACACTTTTGATATCGTTGTCGGATGTAAGAGTTAAGCTTTGGGCAAACGACAACGTGGTAAAACTAAGGCACGCAATGGCAAGCATGGTGATAAACAGTTTTTTCATTATTCCTTCTCCTTTTTGTTTTGCAATGAATGGATGATGGCTTTACACCGGTACCGCCCAGGAATCTTCCGATTCAATGCCGGTCGGCTCCCAGGTCCACTTGATTTTTTTGTAGGTGAAGGCCACCTCTTCCATGTGGCGGAAAGGTTCGTTGGAAGCTGCCAAGGTGTTGGGCATGGATGGGTTGATGCTGACAATGATGGCGTCTTCCAAAACATGGGTGAAGTAGTGTTCTTCGGTGCCCTGTTTGGTGATGCGGTACCACTTGATGGTGACGTTTTTCAGATGTTCCCCGGTGCACAGGGCCTGGTAGAGTTTGGGTGAGCTCTGATCGAACTCCTTGGTGATGGTCAGAGCGCCATGTACTCGTTTGCCTGTGGCCAGTCCGTCTGTCGGGCTGCGGGGGATGGTGACGTCGTGGGTCATGCCATAGACCAGGATGGTCTTTTCCCGTCCCTGCATTTCGCAGGAACCGTCGATCTTGCCTTGTTTTTCTCCGGTGAGGGTGAGATGTGCCGGCATTGCCATGGTGTTGTTCCTCCTTGAGGGTTGATGTTTGGCCTTGAAACTTTTTCAAAGCCGGAATAGTTTGATATAAATTGATGACTATTTTGATGCTTTAAAAATATCTTGACGCTTAAAGGCCCTGTGCGGCTATTTCTGCCGCTGTTCGCCATTTATTTTTTACTGAAATAGAGCAAATCTCGTATGAATTATTTCCTGTATTTATCCTATTTGCGATCTTTTCAATTTCTTTCAGTACGTCTTTAAGATTCAGGTATACCCCTGGCCTAGGTACATGATCCATGGCATTGGAGCAAGCAATGTTCGCTTGCAGCATGTTTCCCACAACCAAAAGCAATTCCTCGTTCATTTTCCAATGTATTGTGTTGGAAGTTCCAAAAATTGCTTCAACAACCTTTCTTAGGTTTTGTTTTTCAGATTGTGTTAGTTGTGACAAAGCTAGTCCTCGCTTTCTATTGTGTATAATATTAGTTTTTTAAAATCCTCATTGCTAATATTGCTTTCAATCCTTACCGCAGATTCATTGTTGTTTTTATTGATAATCCAGGCCATATTTTTAAATGGTTCTTTAGATTCATTAATTTGGTATGCACGTAGCTTTTGGGTTTCAAAAACTTCTATTGTGGAAGTGTCCTTTAAAAATGCGCACTTGAATTCTTTAACAAAACTATTGAAGCCATCATTTGTTGATATATTTTCTATGGCCTGATGGGAATTGCTAAAAAAAGCCAGTTGAAAAAAATCATCCAAGTTAAAATTCATACCTTGTAAGTTTAATGTTTGAGATGTTTCCGTTGAAATTACTATTTCAGGATGATTATAATATTTAAAAATTGCAATATTTTCGCCTATTCCAATGCTTTTAAGATTGGTTTTTAAATGAAAATTCATTCCACCATAATTGATTATGACAAAATCATTTTTGTAGGTTGTTTTGGAATCTTCATTGATTGTCTTTTGATTGAAATTGCTATGTTTTATAGTCTCTTCTGCTCTGATATTGTTAAGCGTAATTGATAATAAAAGGACGATCTGGAAATGACAACCGAAAATTGACCACCTGTGATTACCGAATTCTGGCCACCCCCGGCGGTTGATTAAAAGGGCGATTTCAGAGCTAAGAAGCTTTCTTTTCTCCTCCTTTCAGGGACTGCTTGAGGCGGTAGCTGTCCCAGGTGCATTCGATGATATGGGCTCGGTGTGTGAGCCGATCCAGGAGTGCAGCGGTCAGGTTGGGATCGCCGAAGACCTGGGTCCAGTCGGCAAATCCGAGATTGGTGGTGATGATCACCGATCCACGCTCATGGCGCTCGGCCAGGATCTGGAAGAGCAGTTCCGCCCCTTCCTTGGAGAAGGGGACGTACCCGAGTTCGTCGAGGATGAGCAGGTCGAGACGGGCATACTTGCCGAGCAGACGGTTTAAGTCCTTTTCGGTGCGGGCTTCGATGAGTTCGTTGGCCAGGGCGTAGCCGGTGACGAAGCGCACCCGCTTGCTCTGCCGGCAGGCCTCGATGCCAAGGGCGGTGGCCAGATGGGTCTTGCCGGCGCCGCTTTTGCCCATCAGGATCACGTTGCGGCGGGCCTTGAGGTAGTCCCCTGTGGCCAGATCCCGTACCAGACGTTTGTCGAGTTGGGGAACGGCCTCGAAGTCGAAGGTTTCCAGGGGTTTGAGCAGCGGAAACTTCGCCTCCTTGAGGCGGCGTTTCTCCCGGCTCTCACAGCGGATGCGCAGCTCCAGTTCCGTCAGTTCCAGCAGGAACTGGCCGTAATCGATACCGCCGTCCCGGGCCTGACGCAACTGCTGTTCAAGGTGGCGAGCCATATTGGTCAGGTTCAGGGCCTTGAGATTGTGCTGCAGCAGCAGCGCATCGGCGGCCCTGTTCATGACCCACCTCCCAGCCGACCATAAACCGAAATGTCAGCCTCGGGCAGCCGGGCGTACCGGTCAAGAGGAATGATCTGCGGCGCGGGCTGGTTGCGGTGCAATAGGTGCCGGATGGCGCCGCAGTCACTGATTCCGGATTTGACTGCGGTGGCGATGGCCTGCTGCACCTCCTCGGCCGGATGGTGGCGAAACAGCAGCAGCACTTCGATGAACACCTTGATGCCGCGGTTTTCGCCGTGGCTTTGGCAGAAGCGCTCCAAAAGCTGGTGCATGGTCTGCGGCCAGCGTTTCTTCCAGTCACGAATCGGCCGGGCACTGTGGAAGGCCAGCGGGCGCTGCTGGAGGAGCTCCAGGTAGTGGTCGGGGTCGAGTTGCCACTGGTTGTTGGCGAACAGACGCCGGTGGGCGGCCACGCGCCGCCCCTGGGCGAAGATCTCCACCTGCTCGACATGGCAGAGCACCCGCAGGGTGCGACCGACCAGGGACGTCGGTACCGAGTAGCGGTTCTTGTCGACGATGACGGTCGCGTACTTGTCCGGCTTGGCCGATAACAGCCGGGTGTTGACAAAGGGCGCCTCGGGGAGAGCCAGCAGACAGGAGCGCTCCTCTTCAAAGAGCACCTCCACGGGCTTGTCCCGACCGCTGATAGTGTGCCGGCCGTAGGCGGTACATTGCTGCAGCAGGCGCTCATTGATCTCTTCGAGGGACTGCGCTTCGGGCATGGGCACCAAAAAATTGCGTCGGGCAAAGCCGACCAGGCCCTCGACGCCGCCCTTTTCGTGACCGGCTCCAGGATTGCAGAAACGGGCCTCGAAGTTGTAGTAGGCCCGAAAGCGGGTGAAGGATTCCTGCTCCAGGCGGGCTTTGCCCTGCAGCACCTTGCGTACTGCGCTGGTGAGATTGTCAAAGATCAACCGCGGAAAGACCCCGCCATAAAAGGCGAAACCGCGCATCAGGGCATCGAAGAAGGCTTGCTGGCGCTCGCAGGGATACAGGCGCACAAACGGCTTGCCCGATCCTTTCGAACGCATGCAGAAGAACTTGGCCTTCAGCGGCTGACCCTGCAGGATGACCGTGGCGGTGCCCCAATCCACCTCGGCTTCCTGGCCGAGTTCAGGTTCCAGCGGTAAAAAGGCCCGCTGGGTGGTGATGCCCAGTCGCTCTTTGGCCTCGCGCACGTATTTGCGCACGTTCGATTCACTGCCGGTGTAACCGCACTCGGTTACCAACCGGTCAAAAACGCGCCGGGCGGTATGGCGCTGCTTGCGGGGTCGACCCCGATCATCCCGCAGCCAGCCGTCAATGATTTCCAGGAACGGGCCGAGTATTGGAAAGGGCTGCTGCTGGCGTGGTGAGTAGCCGTTGTAGGGCTCGCTAAGCGCCTTACGTATGGTGTTGCGCGAGTGCCCGGTAACGCGGGCGATTTCGCTGATGTTCTGACCGTAGACCCGATGGGCCGTGCGAATGTGTTCGTATTGATCCATCCTGAGCATCCTCTCTCCTTCGATTACCATGGTAGAGCACCATAGTACCGAAGGGATGCCGGGGGTGGTCAATTTTGGGTAATCACAAGGCCTCTAAACTGGTCAAATTTAGATTATCAAAACCACGCCATGGTAGGACCCACACAAGAGCGGGCGCGAGATAATCACGCTATGGACGCCCTATACTATCCTCGGATTGAAGTCTCCGACTCGTCATGGCTGCTTTCTGGAGCCCTACTTTGGGAGCGCCTCCGGACCATTACTCCGGACATTCCGACGCCCTATACCGGGAGGGCGTCACTTGAACTCATGGACGCCGGAATTCTCGTCCCCGAGCGCGTATCACCGCAGAGTCCACCAGCAATCGCCATAGCAGAGAGAATCGAAGACCTACTTACGTCCCCTCATGTTGGGTCGGTGGTAGGTAACAACAGCTGGCTCGTGCGACAATCACATATCCACAGGTCCAAGATCGAGTCCAATCTCCAGCACGCAATCGACGGCTTGTTTGGTCGTTCTGAGGCGGATCCTGAATTCTGCACGTTGCCAACGGACATCGGGGCGGCGTACATGCTGACACTTGCAACAGCCATCGCAGAAGAACACGGCTTCCGAATTGTAACGGACGAGCCGCTGGCATTCCGTGCCGCAGAGGCGGTCCTGTGGCCGGAAGGACGCCAACCCGGTGGAGATGACCTGTGGCGAACCTCTGTGCGGCGCGAAGTTGATTTGGCCGAGAGTGTCGTTGATGTTGCGTTAACCCATATTGCTCACCGTTGGCTAAGAGTCCGTCCAGATACGTCGGCGAGAGAGATTGTCGCGTTTCGGCACAAGCGACACGACGAGTTAGTACAATTGCGAGAAGCGCTCCATGTACGCGCCACTCAGTTGGTTGGCCTTCAGGGATTTGCTTCTGGCCGCAATGAGGCCCACGAACTGGCTCAGCGGCTATTCGAAGATGATGTCCAGCCTGCTCTTGCTGCAGTAGAGGAGTGTTTGCGAGAGTCTAAAATCGACTTTGTGCTCGATACCGTCGAGGCCGCTATCGCGTCAGAATTGCCGGGAGGCCTTGCTGCGATGCTGACGACACCGTGGGCTTTAGTAGCCGCTCCCGCCCTCACCATCGTGACGCGCTCGACGAGATTCTTCTTGCGTCGGCACCGTGCGGTTGCAGACTCACCTTACTCCTATCTTATTCGCGGGCAAAGCGCGTTCATGGAGCGATAGGTCGATGGGCTGGACAGTCGTTGAACAACCGCCCAACAACAGCATGCAGCGGACGGCGCTGCGCGCCGCCGCTGATGCTGAGCGTTGGGCTTGATTAGAGAGGAATCCAGTGCAGCAGTTTCTTGCGGCCACAAAAATCATGGTGGGACTCTGGGGGTCGGACCAAGCCAAGCTATTGAAATATCGAAATTAATTGGCCAAATAGGCCCTATTTTTGGGCTTAAAGCCCTGTTTTTACCCGCAAAAATGGGTCTCTAAGGATGGCAAGAGCAAATCGACATCATATTCCGGGGCAGGTGTGGCACATTACTCACCGTTGCCACAAAAAGGAATTTCTTCTGAAATTTGCCAGGGACCGTAGGCGCTGGCTTTGCTGGCTCTTCGAAGCCAAGAAACGCTTTGGGTTGAGAATTTTGAACTACGTGGTGACCTCCAACCATATCCATATGCTGGTCGTCGATAGTGGCCCGAAGGTCATCGCCAAAAGTCTCCAATTGATTGCCGGGAGAACTGCTCAGGAATTCAATCAACGGAAACAACGTAAAGGAGCTTACTGGGAAGACCGCTATCATGCCACCGCCGTTGAGCAGAGCGACCACCTGGTACGCTGCCTTGTTTATATCGATTTCAATATGGTTCGCGCCGGTGTGGTATCCCACCCGTCGGAATGGGAAATGGGCGGGTATAACGAAATCCAGAATCCCCCCGAACGGTACGGCCTGATTGACATGCCGTATCTAAGGGAGCTTTGCGGCATCTCAGATTCCGAACATTTTGCCGAGCAGTATCGTCAGTGGATCCAAGAGGCCATTGACAATGACAGAAATCAACGGGAAAGCTGCTGGACTGAGAGTATTGCCGTAGGTAGCGTCGGTTTTGTTGAAGAGATAAAGGCTCGGCTTGGAATCAAGGGTGTTGGGAGAAAAGTTGAGCGGCAGGAAGCTAGCCGTTTCGTGTTGCGAGAGGAATCTGAAGCTTACAGTGCCGATTTTGGGCCTGAAAATAGCAGTTTAAGCGCAAATAACAGCTATTTTTTGGATGTTTTACTCGAAAATTCAATAGATTAGCTTGGTCCGACCCTAGCAGGCCTTTATTTGTACGCGGCCTTTTCCGCCCGTCGCCAACTCACCACCGATGACATTCTCCATGAGCTGAAAGCCACCCGTCCTCTTTCCCTGACCATGAAGGAGCAGATCGACCAAATGCGTGAGTGGGCACAGGGCAGAACGGTTCCCGCCGCATAATGGTCGCAAGGGGCCGCACTCTTGGTCGGAAATCCTGCAAAGTTTGCTTGCCGAGGCGGAAAACATCGGCACTTAACAGAGCCTGCCTTTTTCAACCATGCGGTCAGTCGGATTGGGTCCGCAGTTGTGCCTCTCGAAGAGAGCTGTAAACCGTCAAGGGGCAGCGTTGTTGAGCAGAGCCGGGATCCGGTGATCCTTCCGAGAGGGGATTTGCTCCCCTTACGCCGAGGGTCGCATGAACCCATCCTTGGTACTTGATGGTTGCCATCCGGGCGCGGCAGAGCACATTCTCTCCATGCCTATTTCTGGTGTTAATATGTGACTTAAAACTCAAATAACATGAAAAATCTAATTTTTTACAAGGTCATGCTTCATCTTCGCGATGTTCAAGGATATCACCAGGTTGACACTGCAGGAATTCACAAATTGGGTTAAGCGTACCCAAACGAATCCCTTTTACCTTGCCGGTCTTGATTAGTGATAGATTTTGTTCGGTGATGCCAACGAATTCGGCCAGATCCTTCGATTTGACTTTTCGCTTGGCGAGCATGATGTCGAGATTGATGATGATGGTCATCTCGTTTCCTTAAATGATGAGTGCTTGGTCTTCCTGTATCATGCGAGCTTCGTCCATAACCCAGGCGATGATGAGAATGACGATGCCGACGAAGATGGCGGTAAACTCAGAGGAATAGAGTCCCAGGGTGATGATTCTCTGTCCTGGCGGATGGGGCAGGGTGAGGACCACGCTTAGAAGGGAGTTTTTCAACACGTTACAAAGAACCCAGGCGATAAGCGTTCGGCCTAGGCTGCGAAAACAGGCCACGTTGCCGGTCGTGAAAATATGGCCGTTTTCATAAAGTCGAAACAATTCCTTCAGCTTCACAAGACCGTAAATCATGGGCGTCAGCGGAATCATTTCGGTCGCGATGGCCAACAGGCGTATCGCGCCGGAAAGCTCTTGGCTGACTTGCACCGGCAATGGAACCATGGATGCCGGGCCCGTGGACGCAGAGAAATAGAATTGGTTGAAGAAGGTCCAGAAAAGAATGTTTACAAACGGCAGGAAAAAGATCAGTGCGGTGCATGTGTATCTCAGGCGCCGACTTGCAATGGTGATGCGTCGGGTGTTTTGCATGCTTCCTCTCTCCCTCCGGCCTGGGCCGGGTCAAAAGAAAATTTCCAGGTTTTCCATCAGCCCTCGATCCGCGACAACATGGTGCTGATGACGGGAGAATATCGAAAAATTTCAAATTATTCAATATAAAATTATTGCAAAACAATAAAATTTTACTGGGGTGTGCACTCAACTCCACCATGCACAGGATATTGAGACATCATTGAAAACGCGTGAGTCGCTGAGGCCGGTTTTTCTTTCATTTCAGTGCTGCGCTTGCTAGAATTGTTATAAATCCTAGCGAAGGGGCGAATGTTATGTCAAAACGCAATCAGATCAATATCACCCTAGACGATGCAGAATTGCACAATGTCAGCGAATATTGCCGAGTTCACAACATGACGCCCCAGGCATTTTTCAAGGCCGGTGGGCAAAGACTGATCACTGAAGACCTTCTGGAGCGGAGGGCCGATCTCATGACTTTGCAATCGCTAGAGGAAGTCAGGGATGGCCGTGCCACTCCAATTGACGATCTTCTTCAGATGATCGAAGAGGATAGAAAAATCGGGGAGGAAATGGTTAGAAACAATCTGCATTCAGCGAAGCAGACTCAGTAATGTCCGGGAAATATCTCCGGATCAAGAAAACTCCAACCTTTCTATCGGCCTTTTCGGGTGTTAGGGAATATTTGCGGATTAAAAGCCCATTGGCCTACCGTGCCCTACCTTCGGCCATGATAACCATATTGGACGTCATGGATGAGCATCCCCGCGCATGGCCGGTTAAACGAAAAATACTGAATGGTGTCGAGCAGGAGTTTCACCTTGCCGTAACAGATATCGCCTACAGGCGGCTTCACGTTCGATATGTCGTTGATGGAAACGATATGTGTTACCTATTGGCAGCCTGGGTTGACGGACAGGACGAACCCCGCTACATAATTGAAAACTAGCCACCCAAACTTAATTCAATACAGCACAAGCAGAAATCCCCACAGGCCTTGCCTGTGGGGATTTTTAATTTTGCGAAGAAGTCTTGCATGGGAACCTAAAATGGAAGGTCGCCTAGTTGGTCAAGGAAGGCGGTATCGACCGGCCTAAAAACATCCCTGCTTGGCACGATCTTGTTTTTCCTCGTGCCGCGCATGTAATCTCGAAGGCCGAGCTGAATTTCCTTGGCCGGGAATGGTGGAATTCTCACCGCATGCTGAAGTAATCGCAGGAAAAGCAGTCCGCGAGACTTGGATTTGCGTCGGTTAAATCGAAAAGCGAACTCTTCCAGGTAGCGGTCAAGCTGCGCTGGGTGGACAGCAATTTGGTAAGGATTGAGCAAGGATCGCTTAAGCAACGATATAACACGGTGACAGAGGGGTGAGGGATCTTCGCCGACGGCCTCTTCAGAGTCCCTGCCGCCGTGTTTATGGGTTGTGATATACCAGATTGTCCGGAACCATAGGGTTAACGGCTTTCGGGTGCGATGAAAAATGGTTCCAGCTGTAACTGATGCTTGATGGCGACACTTTGCACAGATGTATCGGTCTCGATTGGTCGACCAGAATTTCTCGTGGCCGCACTTCGGACAGATGAATTCTTCAGGCCAACGTAGTTTGAAGAGGTACTCCAAGCAATGATCCTGGGTGCGGAAATGCTCTTCTAATTCAATACGGTTTTTGGGGAATCCTGGAAACATGTCCAAATACTAGATTTGGTATGATGGAGTGTCAAGAGGGGCGTTTCGATTGAGGGTAGGATTCGTGAAAAAATCAAGAATCAAAGCCAAAATCCACAATGAATGAGGTATCTTGTTGTAGTTTTTGGTCGAGTCAGCATGCGGCAACTGTCAACGATATCCGGAAATTTAAATACACAACATAGTGTGTATGGTGGTTTTAACTGCACACCCCAGTCTGTTTATTTAACCAACCTCCTTGAAACCGGATCTGGGACGACTTTTGAAGGGGAAACCCGAGAATAGCCTTTGGTGATGGTTGGGAAAGAAAATACTGGGCCGAAACCTCGCCGATCTGTAAGATATCCTCCGACTTGCCTCGATTCCACGGTCTGGATTCTTGGCAGGTTTGAAACGGATGCCGCGAAGGGCACTCCATAAGCTGATTCGAAGGGCTGAAAACACATGGTTAGCGTCGGCATCGACATCGGTTCCACCGCCACCAAGGCGGTGGTTTTTGACGGGGGCGTACGGGGCAGGGCGGTTGTTCCCACTGGTTGGGAGCCTCGAGAAGCGGCTCTCAGCGCCCTGCGGGATGCGCTGCTTCAGGCCGGCATAGCCGAAGGGCAGGTGGGCGGCATCGTCGGCACGGGCTATGGTCGGATTTCCCTGCCCATTTTCGACCGCCGGGTTACCGAAATTACCTGTCATGCCCGGGGTGCCCACCATCTCTGTCCGGCAACGCGCACGGTGATCGATATCGGCGGCCAGGACAGCAAGGTGATCGCTCTCGACGAAGGGGGCATGGTCAGCGATTTTATCATGAACGATAAATGCGCTGCCGGCACCGGGCGTTTTTTGCAGGTGATGGCCGGAGTGCTGGACGAAACCCTTGATGGCCTGGGGTCGCTGGCG
>Ga0334896_1001367_pt1 | contig 21497 bp, 15 predicted proteins | sample GraSluR3_MG_8_FD_207734 | JGI IMG/M metagenome (GOLD analysis project Ga0334896, IMG submission 207734) | Sludge microbial communities from methane-producing bioreactor in Wageningen University, Netherlands - Granular Sludge_27_06-R3 | ecosystem: Engineered > Bioreactor > Anaerobic >... | reverse complement strand
CGAAGTGCCCGAGTACTTGAGCAACCGCGCCTCGAGCCGGTTCGCCTGCGACGGGACTGAGTCGACGGTGCAGCGGTTCGCGATGACGCCGTCCTTGTGCGCACCCTCGGGATCGTCCGCGCGCGCGAACCGATCGATCTGGTAGTCGCTCTTGCCCCTGCCGGTGGCCGCGAAGGTGGGCGGGAAGAACACGCCTCGCGCTCCTTGCACCGGGCGAAGCCGCTCGCGGATCACGATCGCGGCGACGTCGGCGTCGTCTTTGAGAAGGTGATCGTATTGTGTCAGGGTCTTGTTGTCACTCATCGCTTTCCTCGTCATCGCTGTTGTCTTCGTTGCTCGAGTCCATTGGCTCGGTGATTCCGGCCGGGCGAGCGAGCTTCAAGTAGCCGTACTGCCCCATCATGCCGATGGTCGCCTCTCGCTTCACCAGTTCGAAGGGCGCGACCGCGACGCCGCGCGCGGCCATGCGCGCGAGCGCCAGCGGCGTGTGCGGGCTCCAAGTGCAGTAGGTGAAGATCCGTTTGCGCACGCCGACGACGCCATGGGGTACCGCGTGGCCCTGACGGCGCGGAGGGAAGAATGACGAAAGCCCGATCGCTGCCAGTAGCTCCAGTGCAGGTCGCCTCATCGAACTCCCGCCATTCTTGGCGTCGTTCGCGCTGATGCCACGATCGATCGACGAGCGCGTGGTTGCGGCATCGAGGTTGATCCGACTGCTCCCGGGTGATGTTAACGAGACCAAGTCTTGGAGCCGCTGGACGGGCGACAGAGAGGCAGCCGCATCGACGAGATCCAGACACAGGCCAGCGATTCCTCTCTTGCTGGGCTTGTAGACGCCCTTCTTGACGCTCGCCTCGTCCTGCTGCCCCGCCCAGAACTTCCACCGGCTCTTGCCGTCACGCTTTTCGAGGCGCTGGACGATGCGCCCATGGGAAACGTGCGCCCACTCGTACCAGTGATCGACCACCACGACACCGCGGTCAGCCAGGGAGAGTTCGATGCCGCCGCACCAACCACCGATCGAGTCGGCCAACGGCACGCGGCCGTTCTCGGTGATCGCCTTCCACGCGTCCTTCGTACCGAGCTGCTTCGCCAGCTCCGCAGCGACGGCATCCTCGTCGATGGCGGCTTCGATCTCGCACACGTCGGCAGCGGCAGAGGGCAGCGACGGGAGCACGCCAGTTGCCCGCCGCCACGCCGAGGTCGCGTTCGTATCGTAACGGCCGAGTACTTCGACGAGGCCGCAAACGGCGAGGTACTCTCCAGGATTGCGGGCATCGACGGCGAGCTGGATCGTGGTCACGGCGAGCCCTCCTCATCGCGAGAGGCCAGCACGTCGGCGGCCTTCAGCAGCGCCTCCAGCCACGCGAGCGCCCACCAGCCATACTTCGCCTGCAGCTTCACGAAGCGCATCGGCGTCTCGGTGAAGGCGCGCTTGACCGCGTCGGTGAGGTGCAGCCCTGCAGCTTCGGCCCGAAAACCGGGACGCGCGTGGCCGTGGTGCGCGGCCACCAGGTGGAGGCAGAGTTCTCGGTCGACCGTATCGGGCACCATGACGTCGTGGAGGTCGGCGACAGACCCCAGCTCGTGGCGGTAGCCACGGTTGATCTTGTGGTCGAACCGGGAGCGGCCCGACTTGGCGACCGCCGGTTGCTCGACCCGCCCGACGGCGCGCTGCCACCACGGCCGGTCCTTCCCGAGATCGTGCTGACCGGCAGCCTCGATCACCGTGTCGCGAAGCTCGCTGGGCAGAGCCAGCCGCTTGCACAGATCCTCGGCCTTCGTGCGTGCGTCGGCGAGGTGCTGGGTGAGCAGCACCGCGTTCTGGAAGCCAAGCGACGCGTCGTCGCCCTCGGCCTCCTCGATCGCTCGGCTGTCTTCACGGGCGATGACCACACCGCGTGCGCTATTCCCAGCCGCCTCGACGAGACGCCACCCAGCGCCGAGCAGCAGATCGGCAACGTCTTCGACCTCACCCAAGAGATCCTCGTCATCAGTTTCCGCGGCGATATGTTGCGGTTCATCGTTCGTTGTTGTCGAAGACCTCGTCACGCGCCCAGCGTCGATCCACAGACGACGGCGCTGCGCGCGGCTCGACGGCTGCGCTTCCTCGGCGACATCGCTCACGGGCTGCTTCGACGCAGGGTTCACGAACTGGCCGTCGTATCCACCCGCACTCGCGGGCAACACGATTGTGGCGTCGTGGAGCAGCGCTCGAAGCTCGCTGTCATCCTCGGTGGGCAGGTCACGAAGGTGCAAGCTCGTGGTGATGCCGTATCGCGTGACGAGCAGAACACGGGCGCCGAGGCTCTCGCCTTCGACGGCTCTCCCACGAATCGCCTTGAGAAGCTCGACTGCCTCGTACAGCGGGCAGCGCGCCGTCTCGCGCGCGCCGATCGGGAACGCAGCCACGAGCCGTTCTGCGTCATCAGGCTCCGTCACCCGATCGAGTTCGGCACGCCACGCCAGCTCGACGTAGAGCGACGAGTCCTCGACGCTCCCGTGAAGCCATCTGCCTACGTCGGGGCGTGCCCCTGCGTCAGGGTGCTTCGAGGTCATCGCGAGATCGTCGAGCACGGCCCCGGTCAGTGCCGGTGGCGGGACGCGCACGTCGAAGAGGGCGCGCGACCTCTCTTCCAAGCCCGTGAGGTCGCTCTCGGCTTCCTTGCGTTGTTCAGCGCCGCCGGTGACAGCGAACTTGCCGCTCACGTCTTCGTGCTCTGCATCGCCTCGAAGACGCGCTGGGAACGTCGATGGTGATCCATGAAGCTCTTGTCCATCGGCGACAAGCGACTGCACACGTTGGAAGACCCGCCCTGCAGGGTCAGTTCCCTCGACGTCACCCACCAGCTTCACCGTCGGGTCGCTTGTGCTCACGCCGAGTCGGTTCACGCGGCCGAGCCGCTGGATCAGACTGTCGGCGGCGCAGGACTCCACGCCGAGGTGGTCGCAGTCGATGTCGGCACCGACCTCGACGCACGCGGTTGCAACGAGAAAAGTCGGCGAGTCGGACAACGCTCGCCGATCACGTTGGCTCTTGATGCGCGCGTACGTCGCTGACTCGACGACTACATCTCGATCCCAGCCGCGCATGCTGCCGGTGAGCGTAACGAGGTGCTCTTCGTCGATCCCGCTCTCGCGGAGCACGGTGGCGCAGCGTCGAACCTCGGAGACCGTGTTCAGCACGATGCCGATGACTGCGCCTGGGTCGTCCTTCGCCTTCTCGAGAGCCCACACGGCGAGCTGGGTACCGACTCCACGCTCCTCGTCGAGTGGCTCGACCTCGATCCGCTTCTTGGCGGCGAGTCGGTCACTGACCTTCTTCTCGCTGCTCTCGGCCGGCCAAGTACGCCCGTCGATAAGAGTGTCGCTTTCGAGGAGCCGGAAGACGCGGCGGGTGGTGGGCACCTCGGGAAGGCCAGGCGTTCGTCGCAACAGGTCTCGGACCGGCTCCATCGTCGCGCCCATCCTCACGATGAAGAACGGCGCGAGCGTGCCGGCACGCTGCTCGATGGCCGAGAGCGTGGCTGCGAACGGAGAGCAGAGGTGAGCCTCGTCGAGGACGACCAGGCAATCTTGTCCGACGAGCCCGGCCTCCAGGGCTCGTCCCCACGGGCCCACGCGGCCGTACGCGCTGAACAGCAGACGCGAGCCAATCATGTCGACCGTTCCCACGATGATCGCAGGTCGCGTCGGATCGTCCCGCCAGCGCGTGTCGAGCGCGCGCTGCCCGCGCAGCGTCGATACCTCGACCACCGAGGAGGTGCAGCCAGCGTTCTTCAGCGTCGTCGCAAGCGCGTGCAGCGCGTCGTTCTCGTCCTGCGCGGCCTGCTCGAGGCGCTCACGAACCTGCTCCGCGAACTCGGATGCCTGGTCGACGACCACACGCCGATCGACGACGTACGCGAGGCGACGGGGAACGAGCTTCGAGTTGCGCGCGAGCGCACGGCCGAGCGCCAAGACCCAGAGCGCGATGATCGAGGTCTTGCCGAGACCTGTGGCGAGCTCGATGTCGGCCGGGAAGCGGCCCGCCTCGATGTCCGTGAAGAGCCGATGCTGCCAGCGGCACGCGCCGTCGTGTCCGGTCAGCGCGCGGTAAGCCGCATCCAACTCCTCGAAGCTCATCAACGCAATATCTTGCCGACTCGCGTCAACCGTCGCTTGGATCATGATCTGCGGCGCATCTCTTGGTCTGCCTAATTGGACAGCGCCACTTAGCCGAGAAATACGGACCTAAGTCTCGAATTTGCAATGGCTTAGGACAATTGGGAACCACTGTTGTTTCTGGTTTCCGTAACTCGTTGCCACGAGCTGACTTGGAGTAATCTTTGCACGCTAAGTGGCGCTGTCCAACTAACGTGAAGCGTTTTATCGTGTCGTCGCGCAGCGATGATCGATAAAACGCCGTTGAACTTCGCCGCGGAGCTTGGTGCGGCATGCGGCCTGCTACTTGGAGATTCTATCCGACGAGCCGAGGTGCGAGAAGCAGTTTTGGGCGACGGAAGGGGGGTGCCGGGCTCCCGAAGCGAGGGCAGGGCGCGCGGTTGCGGTGTCGCCAGGGGCAGCAGGGCACGGAGGCGCGGACGGGCTGCGTGCGAATCCTGTCGGCAGGTGCGCACGCTCGTCGCGGCCACGCGGGAGGGGTGCCGAAATGGCCGGGCGCACGGAGGAGGCGGGCATGGCCGGCCTTGCGTTACGAGGTGTCCCAGGGCGGAAAGCCGCGGGAGGCGGGCCGGCAGCAAGTCGGGCACTGGGCTCATGACCGGAGACGACGGACGATCGCGCCCGAGACGTTTCGGGCAAGTGTTTGGGGAACTCGACGGAAAAAGATCCACCAGGCGTCAGGGTACCACTTGCGGGATACCTGTCAAGTATCTCGCGGCGAAAAAACGGCGCGGGCGCTCTAAACGGACGACTCGGGGTCTTGTCGGGTGAATCCGCCCAGGAGACCCGCTCGACAGAGGGACAAGGGACGTTTCTTCCGGCGTCGGCCAGCAATCAGCCCCGGCGGTCCGCTTGCCCTCAACGGGACTCGTCCCCGGCGCGGCTCCTCAGCAAGACGATCCACGAACGGACCGTGCGAGTCCGAACCGCCAGGGCCGCCAGCCAGACGACGCTCTCGGTTGCCCAGATCAGGAAAGGGATGGCGAGCAGGGCCAGAACAAGGCACGCCAACGCCGCCACCAGCAAGCTATCGCCACTTTCCATCTCGACGCCCAGTGCAATATGGGCTGCGACCCAGCGGCAAAACGAGAAGTACAAAGACGCGAAGAGCATCAAGAACAGCAGAGAGCCGACGGTGAACTGCCCCAGCCGGCTGTCCTTGCGGCGAGCCCAAAGGATGAGCCAAGTGAGCGCTGTGCTGCTGGTCACGATCGCCAGGCAGACCATCGCCGCCAGCACATTCGTGTATGCAATGTCGGTCAACGCGGTCAAGGGTATGGCGGCAACGGCCAGATAGCCAACCAGCGCCGGCACACCGGCCCACAGTCGAAATCGATTCGGCGGCTTGGCGGTAGTCACGCTGTTTTCGGTCAATGGAAGATCGAGGGCTTGAACGACGAATCATTCGGCTGACGACGAGTATAGGCTTTCGGCGGACCGTGGGAAGCGTCCGGCCCCTGTTAAGTTCCGGGGATAAGCTCGGACCGGGTGGGCCCGGGCGGTTGCCCGCCCAGGGCTCCCACAGACCCGAACGTGCGCAATTAACGCATTCCGTTCCTCAGGCTATCCGTTCGCTACGCGGCGGTACACCGAGTGGACAGCCCGCAGATACGGCACGGGGTAACGCTCCAAGAGCCGGCTGAACCAGCCCGCGCGCGCCACGCCCGCCGTCGCCGCAGGAGCCACTTTTCGCCAGGTCCAGAGCACCTCGTGGCGGAAACCGGCCAGTGCTTGGGGAACCGGGAGGAAAACGATCCACCAAGCGTCAGGGTACCACTCGGGGGATGCCTGTCAAGTATCCCGCGGCGAAAAAACGGCGCGGGTGCTCTAAACGGACCGCTCGGGGTCTTGTCGGGTGGAGCCCGCCGGCCGAGCGCGGGCCCATCCGCTCTCCTCACTGGCCGCGAACCGCGATCCGCTCGACACGGCCTCAAGATGACCCCTCGAAACTGGGCCAGCACATCGGGTAAAATGGCCCGCGATCGGACGGGGACCACGAAATGAACGAAATGCACGAAAAAGGGGGGATAGACATAAAGACTTCGGGGGTGGCGCCGAGTGAGCGGCGAATCGGGGACGGGGATTCCGGAAAACGGCCAAGGCGGGTCCCGCGAGACGGAACCGTGCGCGTGAGCCCCACCACCATCGGCCGGCCGAACCGGAAAAACCGCCGGTCCGTTGACCAAAAGACTTCTCGAACGGGCATCGGTGCCACGATCGGCCGGCCGAACCGGAAAAACGGCCAGCCTGTTGACCAAAAGACTTCTCGAACGCGGATCGGTACCCCAATCGGCGGGCCGAATTGGAGACACCGCCCGGCGGTTGACCAAAAGGCTCCTCGAACGGGCATCGGTACCCCAATCGGCGGGCCGAACTGGAAAAACGGCCAGCCTGTTGACCAAAAGACTTCTCGAACGCGGATCGGTACCCCAATCGGCCGGCCGAACTGGAAAAACGGCCAGCCTGTTGACCAAAAGACTCCTCGAACGCGGATCGGTACCCCAATCGGCGGGCCGAACTGGAAAAACGGCCAGCCTGTTGACCAATAGACTCCTCGAACGCGGATCGGTACTCCAATCGGCGGGCCGAACTGGAAACACCGCCCGGCGGTTGACCAAAAGACGCCCCGAACGGACATCGGTACCACCATCGGCGGGCCGAACTGGAAAAACCGGCGGGTCGTTGACCAAAAGACGTTTCGGACGGGCATCGGTACCGCGATCGGCGGGACCAATTGGAAAGACGGCCCGGCGGTTGACCAGAAGACTGCCCGCCGCGGACAAGGAGGAGCCCTTGTTACGAAGCACCGGAAGGGCCGTCCCGGCACGTGGCTCCCGGCCCATCCCCTCGGTTGCCGCTCTTTCGTGGGCTAGAATTACCGAGGGCCCGCGCGGCCCCCTTTCCGAGAGAATTCCGCAAGAAGAGGACTACGGTGACCCCTCCGAAGAACGTCCCGCTGCTCGACCTCAAGGCTCAATACGCTCGCATCAAGGCCGAGATCGATCGGGCCGTTCAGGAGGTGTTCGAGAGCCAATGGTTCATCCTCGGCCCCAAGGTCGAGCAGTGCGAACGGCGGGTGGCGGAGTATTGCGGCAGCCCTTACGGCGTCGGAGTATCGTCGGGGAGCGATGCCCTGCTGATCGCCCTGATGGCCGAGCGAATCGGGCCGGGCGACGAGGTCATCACGACGCCCTACACCTTTTTCGCCACGGCCGGTTGCGTCGCGCGCGTGGGGGCCACGCCCGTCTTCGTCGACATCGACCCCATAACCTGCAACATCGACGTAACTCGGCTTGAGGCAAGGATTACCGAGAGAACCAAGGCCGTCGTTCCCGTGCACCTTTTCGGCCAGTGCGCCGAGATGGATCCGCTGCTCGACGTGGCCGGGCGCCACGGTCTGGTGGTGATCGAAGACGCGGCCCAGGCCATTGGGGCCGAGTATCGGGGCCGCCGCGCCGGGTCGATGGGCGACTACGGCTGCTTCAGCTTCTTTCCCTCGAAGAACCTGGGGTGTGCCGGTGACGGGGGGATGGTCGTCACCCGCGACGAGGCCAAGGCTCAGTGTCTTCAGGTGCTTCGCGGGCACGGGGCCAAGCCGAAATACTACCATTCGCTGGTGGGGGGCAATTTCCGGCTCGATGCGTTGCAGGCCGCCATCGTCAGCGCGAAGCTGCCCCATCTCGACGCCTGGACGGCCGCCCGGCAAAACAACGCCGACCGTTATCGGCGACTCTTTCGGGAAGCCGGCCTGACCGACGGAGGGCCCGTGGGGCTGCCCGAGTCGCTGGCCGACCGCCGGCACATCTATAACCAGTTCGTCGTGCGGGTCGAGCGTCGCGACGAGCTTCGCGCGTATTTGAAGGATCGCGGCGTGGGGACCGAGGTTTACTACCCCGTGCCCCTGCACCTGCAAGAGTGCTTCGCCGGCCTGGGCCATAAGCGAGGCGATTTTCCCGAGAGCGAAGCGGCCGCCGATGCGACGTTGGCCCTGCCCGTGTATCCCGAGCTATCCGACGAGCAGGCCGAGTACGTCGTCGAGAGCGTGGCGAGCTTCTATTCGTAGAGCGCGGCGTGTGCGGGCCGGGATGGGCCGGCCGCGCAGGACCGTTGCGAGGCGGAGAGCGCGTTTCGGGGCGATTCGGGAGCCGTTCGGGTCAAGCGTCGCTTGTCGGAGGGGGCGCCGCGCGGCGTTTGATCAGGGTGACCTCGTTGCCCGCGTCGTTGTAGCCCACGTCATCCATGAAGGCCCGCATCAGAAGCAGCCCGCGGCCGCTGGCTTTTTCGAGGTTGGCCGGATCGGTCGGGTCGGGCAGGGAAGCGGGGTCGAACCCATTGCCCTCGTCGCGAATGGCGAAGAGGGCCTCGTCGCGAGAGAGTTCGGCTCGCACGTGGACGCGGCGGTGGCAGTAGGGGGGCGTCTGGCACCGTTGGGCGATCAGGGAGTGGTAGGCCTGGTCGTCCTCGCCCCGCAACTCGGAGCCGACTTCGAGGTTGCCGTGGTAGAGGGCGTTCGCCAGGGCCTCTTCCAGGGCGACGCCGATGCGCGTGGCGTCGGACTCGTCGCAGACGCCCAGATGGGTGGCGCGCTCCTGCAGGTAGGTGACCATCGGGTGGACCAGGGCCGCCTTGTTCTCGAGTTGGAAGACGCAACGGGTCTTCGTCAGGCATTCCATGAGCCGCGAGTGCCTCCGCTGGCGGCGCGACACGGCCAGCACGTTTTGCACCGTGCTCAGAAGCCGGCGGGCAAAGGTATGCTTGGGCACGTAGCTCGCCGCGCCCGACTGCAGCGCCCGGACGACGATCTCCTCGCTTCCCTTCGAAGTCATGAGGATCACGGGGACGAGGGGGTATCGGTTCCGCACCGCGGCGACCAACTCGAGCCCGTCGACCTCAGGCATGATCAGGTCGGTCACCACCAGGTCGGGGAGTCGCGACTCCATCTTCTCCAGGGCCTCGGCGCCGTGGACGGCGTACTCGAGATGGAGATCCTGGTCTACCTTGAGGTATTCGGCGACGAGACGGCGGTCGACGGCGGAGTCGTCGACGACGAGCACGGTTGGCATGAACAAGCCTCCTTCGGCCGCGCATCAGGCATCGGTGCTTGGTTGCGGTTGTTCGTCCTGCTCTCGTCGCTTGATCATGGTGATCTCATTGCCGGTGTCGTTGAACAGGACGTCGTCCATAAAGGTGCGGATCAGCGACAGTCCTCGCCCTTGCTCGGGCTCGAGGGCTCCGGGGTCGTTGGGATCGGGGATCGTCGTCACGTCGAAGCCCGGGCCTTCGTCGCGAATCACGAAGCGGGCTTCGGTCTTCGACAAGGTCACGTCGACAAAGACCCTGCGGTCGCGGTAGGGCGGCTGCGACCGGCGCTGCTCGACGAGGCTGAGATCTTTGTCGTCGAGGAGGGAGTGCTGGACTTCCTGCATCTCCTCCTTGCTGATTTCCAGGCTACCATGAAACAGGGCGTTGAGCAACGCTTCCTTGAGGGCCACCCCGACGCGGAGCCGCCCGGAGAAATCGGCCAGGTCCATGCCGGCCACCATCCGCTGCACGAGGTCGACCAGGGGGTCGATCAGGGCCGGGTCGTTTTCGAGCAGGAAGGTGAATCGCGTCTTGGCCAGACACCCGATGAGGCGCTCGTAGCTGCGGTCGGCGTGGGCCAGGGCGAGCACCTCTTCCATCGTATCGACGAGCCGCTCGGCCAACTGCGACTTGGGCACATAGCTGGCGGCCCCCCGCTTGAGTGCCTCGGTGGCCAGGGTCTCGCTGCCGTAGGCGGTAATCAGGATCACCGGCACGCCGGGGTGGTGCTGGCGGATGGCATGGACCAGCTCGAGGCCGTCCATCACCGGCATGTTCAAATCGGTGAGCACGAGATCGGGCGACGAGCCCTTCATTCGCGCCAACGCCTCGACGCCGTTGGCGGCATCCTCGACGGTCCACCGCGACTGCCGGCGCAGAAGCTCGCAGACGAGGCGACGATCGACGGAAGAGTCATCCACCACGAGTACGTGTGGCATGGGTAGGTCTCCTGCGGCCAACGGCGTTCTCTTGGCCCGGAACAAAAACTCGGATCACGTGTTTGGGTCGGCTTGGTCGCGTTGTTGGTCGGCGGAGTGCCGTCGGCTGTATTCTAGCAGAACCGGCATCAGCCGTGCCACCTCCCCCTCGAGGGTGGCCAGGCTTTCCTCGGCCTTCTCCAGGCGGGCGTCTCGGGCCATCGCCTCGAGTTGGTAGGCGATCCGGTAGGCCGAACCCGTCCCGAAATAGCGGATGGAGCCCTTCAAGGCATGCGCCGCCACGCGCAGCGCCCCGGGGTCGTTTTCGCCGACGGCCTGTCGAATCTTCTCCAGAAGGCGGGGACACTCCTCGACGGCGGCGTCGATGACGGCCTTGAGCAACTTGGGATCCCCTCCAAGGGCCCGCAGGGTCTCGGCCCAATCGACATCGGCATGTCCTTCCGGGGTCGTGTCGTCCGGGCGTTGCGACTCGCCGGAATCTGTCGGCCCATTTCGTTGCTCGGCGGGGCCCGCGAGCGACTCGATGGCGTCGAACAGCGCCCGGGTGCGGATCGGCTTGGTGACGTATCCATCCATGCCCGCCTCGAGGCACCGTTCGCGGTCGCCCTTCATGGCGTGGGCGGTCATGGCGATGATGGGCAAGTGGCCTCCGTGACGCCGTTCGCGGGCCCGGATGGCCGCGGTGGCTTCGAGCCCGTCCATCTCGGGCATTTGAACGTCCATCAGCGCCAGATCGAACGTCTGCGACTCGGTCTTGGCAATGGCCTCGCGACCGTTGTTGGCGACGGTGACCGCGTGCCCCCGCTTTTCGAGAAGTCCGAGGGCCAGCTTCTGATTGACCAGGCTGTCCTCGGCCAGCAGGATTCGCAGGGGCCGGCTCGGGCGCGAGAGTTCGGAAGGCGCTTCCGCGCCCTCCTCTTTCTCCGAGCGGAGGCCCAAGGCCAGGGCAATGGCGTCGTACAACTCGGACTGCTTGACGGGCTTCAACAGGTAGCAGGCGACGCCCATCTGCTCGCACCGGGCGATGTCGCCCGGCTGATCGCCGGAGGTCAACATCATGATGATCGTGCTGCCGATCTGGAGGTCGCCCCGCACGGTCTCGACCAGGTCGAAGCCGTCGCGATCGGGCATGTGCACGTCGGTGAGGACGAGGGGAAAGGGCGCGCCGACCTCTTGCGCCCGCCGCATGCGAGCCAGGGCCTCGTCGGCGCTGGAGGCGGTCTGGGGCCTCATGCCCCAGTTGCGCAGCGTTTCTTCGAGGATGAGACGATTCGTGGCGTTGTCGTCGACGACGAGCACGGGGGTGCCTTGGAGGACCGCGTACCGGGCGTCGCGGCCGGCGGTGGATTCCTCTTCGGGCGCCGGCTGGAATCGGGCCGTGAAATGGAAGACGCTCCCCTCGCCGAGTCGGCTCTCGACCCAGATGCGCCCGCCCATCAAGCTCACCAGCCTCGCCGAGATGGCCAGGCCCAGGCCGGTGCCTCCGAAGCGTCGGGTGGTCGTGGTGTCGGCCTGCTCGAAGGCTTCGAAAACGGCGTCGAGCTTCTCCCGGGCGATTCCGATACCCGTGTCGGAGACGGCGAAGTGCAGAACGAGTTCGTCGCCATCGTCGGGCTCGCGCGAGACCTCCAATACGACCTCGCCCCGGTCGGTGAACTTGATCGCGTTGCCGAGCAGGTTGACGACCACCTGCCGAAGCCGGGCGCGGTCGCCGATCACGGTGACGGGGACGTTGGGCCGGATGTGGCAGGCCAACTCGAGCCCCTTGTCGTGCGCCCGAAGGGCCAGCCACCGCATCGTGTCGCCCAGGGTGTCGTGGAGGTCGAAGGTCGCGAGGTCGAGATCCATGCGCCCGGCCTCGATCTTCGAAAAATCGAGGATGTCGTTGATCAGCGACAAGAGGGCCTCTCCCGACTCCTGAACGGCCACGAGGTACTCGCGTTGCTCGGCGGAGATCGGCGTTTCGAGCAACAGTTCGGTCATCCCGATGATCACGTTCATCGGGGTGCGGATCTCGTGGCTCATATTCGCCAGGAAGAAGCTCTTGGCGCGGCTGGCGCTCTCGGCGGCTTCCTTGGCCCTCTGGAGGGCTTCGGCCGCCCGCTTCTGCTCGGTCACGTCCCAGAAGACCGCCTGCACCCCGACGATCGCGCCGCCGGCGTCGCGGACCGGCGACTTCATCACCTGCACGTAACGGATTTCGCCCCCCTTCGTGTTCTCCTCGACGCACTCGAACAACTCGCCCGTCTCGCCCACGCGGCGATCGTCGGCGCGGTACTTCTCGGCCAAGTCGGGGGGATAGAAATCGGCGTCGGTCTTGCCCAGGATCTCTTCGAGCGGTCTGCCCAGCAGACGACAGAACGACTCGTTGGCGAACGTGAAGCGGCCTTCCAGGTCCTTGCGGAGGACGCGGACCGGGAGGTTCTCGACCAGCGAGGAGTACAGCGCCTCGGAATCGCGCAAGACGGCCTCGGTGCGTTCGCGCTCGGCGATTTCCGCCTCGAGGCTCTGGTTGGCCCGCTTCAGGTCGGCGGCCCGCTCGACGACCAACTGCTCGACCCGTTCCGCCCGCCCGGTCAGCACGCTGACGTACAGCGTGACCAGCGCGGTAACCAGAAGGCCCAGGGCCAAGCTGCCGACGGGCGGCGGCGGCCAGGTCGCGGGAACCCCCGGGTAGGCGTCGGTCGGCGTGCAGTGAACCGACCACGACCGGCCCGGCACGCTCAGCGCGCCGGCATGGTGCATTCCTCTCGGCGCCGCCTCGCGGGGATTGTCGCGGGGAATCAACGGGGCACGGCGGCTCTCGCAAGCGCGCCAGGCGACGATCCGTGCGCCACGGCTGGCTGACTCGTCGATGACGTGGATGTCGATCCCTCGGGACGGCAGGTAGTCGACGGCGTCCTCAATGAGCGAGTCGAGGCGGACGACCAGGGAGACGAACCCCAAGAGGTTCTGCGGGTCGCGCGAGGCGCCCGGATCGGTCCCTTTCCTCCAAACGGGAGCGATCATCCGGACGGCGATTGCCGGCGGGGTTTCCGAATCGAGAAGGATCGGGCCGCTGGTCGTCACCTCGTCGTTCTGACGGGCCCGCTCCATCGCCGCCCTGGTTTCGCCATCGGTGCCCATGTCGGTCCCCAACGGATTAGGGGCGTGGCCCGATTGCACCACGTAATAGAGCGGGAAGTACTCGTCGCGCGCCGCGGCCCGGACCGGCTCGCCGTCGCGGATCTCCGTGATCTGGTAGTCGGGCACGCGCTCATCGCGGGCCGACTCCTCGTGGGCGGCCCGCCCCTCCGCCGGCACGCGCGGAAACCACTCCAGAGCCAGCGCGTGATGCGACCCCGCGAGAACCCGCTCGGCGAGCGTTTCGAACTCGTCGCGAGAAACGTAGTCCGACGCGGCGTAGAAGGCCGAGAGAAAATGGATGGCGCTGGCGTCGCCGAGAAACTCGCGGTCGATCGACCGAATCCGGATCTCCGCGTCGAGGCGGAATTGCGTTTCGGCGAGACGACGCTCCCGGGCCGCCAGTCCCTGCCAGAGCGCGACACTGGCGATCAGCCCGGCCGCGCCGATCGCCGCCACGAGCCAACGCCGCCGACTCGACGCCCTTCTGCCGGAAACCGGGGTTCCGACCTGTGCGGGGCGATGCGTCTCCTTGCTGGTCTCTGCCATTCCTTGCGATGCTCCGGGCGAGCCTCCCTTTCCTCTCGGCTGGAATCGGCCGCGCAAGGGGGAAACCTGATCGTGAGTCTGCGCCGTCGTTTCTCTCGACGGACGGCCCCGGCGCGTTCCGGCAGAAGGTCACCCACCCGGTTGAAGACGCATCCCCGCAGAAACGCGACACGAGTCCCCATTTCGGCCGAACGAGCCGCCACGGCGTCACCTCGGCCTCGCTCCGACCGCCGGACACTTGGTCGAGATTGCATTGACAGCATAACCTCATTGACTGGGGGGCTCAAGTCGCCCGCGCCGATCTCGCGGCGGACGGCATCGGGATCAAGCGGGTGGCCAGCGGCGCGAGAGGCCGAATCGCGGGCGAGCCCGAATCGACAAGCTCGGTGATTTCGATTCCGAGCTGCCAGAATCCGCCCCCCAACGCGGCGTTCTGCCGCACCTCGGCCAGCACGAAACGCGGGGAACCCAGCCACAACCCCACGACGACGTCGACGGCCCGAAAAGGCTGAGGCAGCACCAACGCCAAGCCTCGGTCGGAGAAGTCCTTGGTCAAGGCGTAGGCGACCTCCTCGACCACGGGGTTTCCTCGTTCCCATGGCGCCAACAAGGCCGGTAAAGAACGATTCGATCGGGTGTCCGCTCGCGAATCCCCGTCGAGAGGGGGGCGGTTCGGGCTCGTCAAGTCGACAAGTTGGCGGATGAAGCCCGAAACGGCGTGCGATTGTGTGGAGCGGCCAAACAGAAACATGCTTTCTCCCATACAACAGTTTCCGCCTGAAGTATAGGCCACGCATCCGTGCGCAAGGCGAACCGGCACGCTTGTTTTCGCGCCGAGATTGCCACGACGCGTCCCTTCCTGCGAATCAGCGCGCCTGGCCCGCCTTCGGATTAGCACGGTACGGCTGCAAGCTCGCGGATCTTCCCGAGGCCGATTCGGGCGGCGCGGTCGAGGTTTTCCTCGCTACCGCCGCCGCGGAGGGGGGAGCACATCTCGTAGGCCACGTACCCGTCGAAGCCGCCTTGTCGCAGCCCGGCGAAGAAGCCGGCCAGATCGACGAACCCTTCGCCCAGGGGGACCGCGCGGATCAGGTCGTCCTGGCGTTCGTAGTTCACCAGACCGGGTCGATAGCGATAGCGCGGCAGCCGGACATAGTCGGCCAGCGTCGTCTGGACCATGCGGGGGGCCAGGCGCCGCGCCACCTCGCGCAGATCGTCGCCGTGCAACGCCGGTGCCCAGGGATCGAACATCGCCCGGCATTGCGGGTGATCCACGTCGTCGAGCAGCTCGGCAAAGGCGTCGACCCCGACGCCCACGTCGTGGTGGTTCTGAACGCCCAAGGTCAGGCCGCAGTCGCCCACGACCCGGGCGCACTCGCGCAGGGCCTCGACCGACACGTCCCAGTCGGCGCGGCATCCGTCGCACTCCGTGGCGTAGCCGGTGAACACACGAACGATCTTCGCCCCCAGCACCGCCCCCATTCGAGCCAGGGCGCGCACGTAGGCGACCTGGATCTCCACGGAGGGGATCTCCGTTTCGCGGCTCATGGTGAAATCGGTGTATCCGGCAATCGTGGCGATTTCGACATCGACCTCCTCGGCGGTTCGGGCGATCCGCTGGAGGGCTTCCTCGTCGAGGTCGACGATCGACACGTGCGGGCGCTTACCCATGAGTTCGACCGCCGGATAGCCGAGCGAGGCCGCCTTGCGGAGGAACGACTCGACGTCGAGACGGTGCTGCCCCCAGAGTCCCGCGTAACTGACCGAGAACAACGTCGGGATCATCGGATCGACCTCGCTCGCTTGGAGGTTCAGGTTACGTTACCGTCCATCGCCCGGCCGCTTCCCGTGCGCGCCGTTACCTCTTCGCCGCCGCCTTCCATGACGTCATGCCGCCCGACAGATTGCGCACCCAAAACCCGTGCTGTTTGAGGATGCGGAAGGCGTAATACGATCGCTGGCCCACGCCGCAATGGACCCAGAGTTCGCGGTCGCGGGGCAGTTCGTCGAGGCGGTTTCGCAGCTCGCCGAGGGGGACGTTCAACGTGCCCGGGACGGCCTCGGCGGCCACCTCGTCATGGCGGCGGACGTCGATCACCAGCGGCCCGTCGGCGTCGTCCGGGTTCCATTGCTCCCAATGCACGTCGTCGAGATCGCCTCGCAACCGGTTGGCGGCGACGAAACCGGCCACGTTGACCGAGTCCTTGGCGCTGCCGTACTGAGGGGCATAGCAGAGTTCCGCCTCTTCGAGGTCGTAGACGGTCGCCTGCTTCTGAATCGCCATGGCCAGCACGTCGATTCGCTTCTCGACGCCCTCTTGGCCCACGGCCTGGGCGCCGAGCACCCGGCCCGACTCGGGTTCGAACAGGAGTTTCAGGGCGATTCGCGCCGCGCCGGGGTAGTAGCCGGCGTGGTGGAGCGTGTGGGTGTAGGACTTCGCGAAGGGGAGTCCGGCCGCGCGCAGCGCCTTTTCGCTGGCCCCGGTCATGGCCAGGGTCAGGCCGAACAGTCCGACGACGGCGGTGCCCTGGGTGCCGCGGAACCGGGCCGGGCGCCCGGCGATCGCGTCGGCCGCCACGCGGCCCTGCCGGTTGGCGGGACCGGCCAAGGGGATTAAGGTCCACCGGCCCGTGATCCAATCGCGCACCTCGACCGCATCGCCCACCGCGTAGATGTTCGGGTCGGAGGTCCGCATCTGCTCATCCACCCGGATCCCGCCGCACGAGCCGATCTCGAGGCCGGCCTCGCGGGCCAGCTTCACCTCGGGCCGGACTCCCATGGCCACGATGACGACGTCGGCGGGAAACCGCTCGCCGCGCTGACAGAGCACATTGACTCGATCGTCCTCGCCGGGCTCGAACGCAGAGACGCCCTGGGACAGACGCAGGTCGACCCCCTCCTCTCTGAGCAGATCGTGAACGGGGGCGACCATCTCGGGGTCCATGGGCGGCATGACCTGGTCGAGCAGTTCGAGCACGGTCACCTCGAGCCCGCGACGGCTGAGGTTCTCGACCATCTCCAGCCCGATATAGCCGGCACCGACGACCACCGCCCGCTCGGCGCCCCGGTCGCGAATCCACGCATCGATCTGGTCGACGTCCTGGAGGTTCCGCAGCGTAAAGGTTCCCGGCAAGTCGATGCCCGGGAAGGGTGGCCGGACCGGCTCGGCGCCCGGGGCAAGCACCAGGGCATCGTAGGCCTCGGTCGTCACGGCGCCGGTCTCGACGTTTCGAACCTCGACCGTTCGCCCCTCGCGGTCGATTCGCTGGACCTCGCACCGGGTGCGGACCTCGATTCGGAAGGCGTCGCGGAACCACTCGGGCGTGGCGACCAGAAGGTTCTTGCGGTCGGCGATCACGCCGCCGATGTAATAGGGCAGGCCGCAGTTGGCGAAGGAGACGTCGGGCCCCCGCTCGAACAGATAGATCTCGGCCCCTTCGTCCATCCGCCGCAGCCGGGCCGCGCACGAGGCCCCGCCCGCCACCCCGCCCACAATCAACACGCGTTTTGAGCTCATATCGATCGACCTTCCGACTCAATCGTTGGATGCCCCGTGCCCCGGGCGGATGTGCAGGTAACAGCAGCCGTCTCCGCCGGGCTGCCACGTGTCGGCCGAAAACTCGAAGCCGGCCCCCTCGAAGGTGCCATTGTCGACGCGGGCGGCGATGCGGCAGATCGCGGCCACCTCGTCGTCGGGCAGCCCCGCCTCCTGCCAAGCCTCCCGAAGCGGACACGCATGGAATTTCACGTCGAGCCCTTCGGCATCGCAACGCATCACCTCGGGCTGGAACAATCGCCCCTCGTCGGGAATGCCCCCGACGAAGGCGTCCTTGAGGCCCTCGAAATCGCTCGGAGCATAGGGGGCGTACTTCTTCGACTTCTGCACACCCCGGGCGTAGATGGCCCGCTTCATGATCTCCGCGGCCCTCTCGGCTCCCAACTCCTTGCGCATTTCGTCGAAGAGCAGGTAATAGATCAGGGCCCGGTTCTTGAACGAGTCGCGGAGCTGCTGCCGGAGTTGCTCTTGCGTCATGATCGCCTTCCTGGATGTACGGGCTGGATGGGAGACGTAATTCTACCGATCGCCGACCAGCGCGGGGAGCCCGCGCCGATAGCCCTTGATGATTTCTCGAATGGTGGACATTCCACGCGCCGGCGGCTACGATGCCCGGGCGTGGAGCACGAACGGCGTTCGGCCTTCGCCGTACACAACCATCGCGCACGATGGTGCGATACGGCGGAGCGCGGGCATCCTGCCCGCATGGTGCGGCCGAGACCGCCGCGATTCCGAGTAGTGGACGTTCGTAAGGGCCCCATCCCCCCGCCCTCCTGCACAAGAAAGGCCAACGGCATGTCACACGACCGATTTGCCTTGTTCCCGTGGTGTGTGCTCGCAATCGGGATTCTGGCGTTCGGGCCGGGCGCAGCGGCCCGCGGCGCCGAAACGGCCGACGAGGCCAAGCCCCCCTGGCCCGGACAGTACAAGCTCCGCCCCGACGAGACCGACCGGCTGACCGAGGCCGACGTCGTGGGCCCCGACGGATTGGTCTACCCCGACTGGACGTATGCGGGCGTTCCCGGCGGCATCCCCCGGATCGAGCGTGAAGTGCCCGTCGAGCGGTTCGGCGCTCGGCCCGACGACGGGCGCGACGACGCCCCGGCCATCGAGGCGGCGGTCGAGCACCTCGCCCGCACCGGCGGCGGGGCGGTCCGTTTGGGCCCCGGCACGTACGAGCTCGACCGGCCCGTGATGATCGCGCAGGACGGCATCGTGATCCGAGGATCGGGAGCCGAGGCCACGCACATGCGGTTCCGCTACGCGATTCCGCCCGAGGGCGCGGCCTTCTTTCGCCAGCAGCCCGGCGACCGGGTGTACCGCGACACGTGGCTCCAACTTCACGCCGTGCCCAAGGACCTGGCGGCCCTCGAAGTGCACATCGACGGCCGTCGCGTCACGCGCCGGGAACGCTCGACCCACTGGGGCAACACCTTCTCGACCGCGCTGTCGGGCGCGAGCCTCTTGGACAAGGCGGGCGAGGGCAAACACCGGTTGCTGGGCATTGCCGAGTATCCCGGCGGCATCCGCAAGGAAACCTCGCTGGAGGTGACCCTTTCGAAGGAAGCATCGCCCCGGCCCGAACGACGGCCTCGGCTCTTGGGCGCGATTCAGTTCGCCGGACGCGGCACGGTCGGTCCCAGGGTCAAGCTGGCGGCCGACGCCCCGCGGGGCAGCCGGCGGATCGAGCTCGAATCGGCCGAGCGCCTGGTCCCCGGCGATCGCATCCTGATCGAGGCCCCGGCCACCGATCGTTGGAAGCGACTCGTGCAGTGCGCCTGCCCGTGGGGCACCTACCGGCGCTACCGGCTCGTGATCGATCGCGTCGAAGGCAACGCGATCGTCGTGAACCAGCCGTTGCGCCTGGAGTTCCCCACGGTCGACGGCTCGTACGTCCAGAAAACCGAGGTGATCCGCCGCTGCGGCGTCGAAGACCTGTCGCTCGAGCAGACCGAGAACCTGTGGATCTCGGGCATTGCGATGTCCGACGCCTGGGAGTGCTGGGCCCGCGGCGTGACCGTGAAGATGACCGGCCGGCACGCCTGTTACGCCGTCGAGGCCAAGTGGTGCGAGATCCGCGATTCGATCTTCGACGACGCCTGGTTCAAGGGGGGCGGCGGCACGGCCTACGTCGGCTGGGAGCACGCCTGCGATTGCCTCATGGAAAACGTCACCACCTACAAGATGCGCCACGCCCCCTGCGTGCAGTGGGCCGCCTCGGGCAACGTGATCCGCAAGAGCACGTTCCACGAAAGCGACGGACAGTGGCACTCGGGCTGGACCAATGAGAATCTCTTCGAGCAGTGCGTGATCGACTCGAAGCGGGGCCACGGCGGCTACGGCTACGGCATGTGGGCCTCGCCCCCCGAAGACCAGGCCCACGGGCCCAACGGCCCTCGCAACGTCGTGTACCATTGTCAAGTCCGCTCGCCTCGGGCGGGCCTGTGGATGGGTGGAATGAACGAGGGCTGGATCATCGTCCACAACCGGTTCGTGGTCGAGCAAGGCCCCGGCATCTTCGCCAAGACGGCCAGCTTCGACCACGTCATCCGCGGCAACGTCATCGCCTTGGCCGACCCGAAGCAGCCGGCCGTCAACCTGCTCACGCCCGACTGCGTCGGCATCGAGCTGATCGACAACCGGGTGTTCGGGGGCTCGGGGGAGCTCGTCTCGGGCCGGGGAAAGCCCGTGGTGGCCCGCGGCAATCGGCTTCTTCCGGCGACCGACGATCCGCCGTTGCCCGAGCCGGCCGTGCCCTCGATCTTCGAGTGGCAGCGCAAGCAGAGGGCCGGCTTGTAGCGAGCTAGATTTGGATCTTGACTTTCCCGCTCCTCGCGGTCAAGCTGATTTCGTCTTCCGTCGAGGGAGGGGTCGGCTATCGCTTCAAGGAGCATGGGCCATGTCGACCGCGGAGTCCCAACTCCCGCCGTTCGTACCCTGGTCCTTTGATCGCTGGGCGGAAACGTGCCACGGGGAGAGCGCGGCTGCCGAAGCGAGGGTGAACCTCATTCAACTCGCCGCACTCCCGGGCTTCTGCGCGCACCACCTGCTCGACGTGTTTCTCCTTCGGGACGATGGGATGCTCGCGGAGCGCTACCACACGGAGCTCATGGCCATCGCTCAGGCCTTGTTCTGCCCCGCCTCGAACGATGGACTGGACACGGACACCCTGTTGCGCATGGCCTTCGCGCTCCTGCTGCTGATGGTCTGCGACCTGCTGCTTTGGCTGCGGAGGAAGCCGGCGCGGGCTCGCGTCGCCTCCGGGGCTTTCGGCGCAGCCGCCACCACTTTCATGGTGACCATCCTACTACTCGCGATAGCCGTTTCTCTCGTTGTTTCGATTCTCAAGGTTCCCGTCTGACGAGGCCGGAGGCGGCAATGACTGCGCCGTGGGATCCATACGCGGTCCTTCTGGCTGCGGCAAGCGGCGCGTTCGCTTTGGCTTGGCTTGTCCAAACGAAACCGGTTGAGATTACCGCATTGTCCTGGCGGAGGCAACTCGTGCTGCCCGCGGCCTTGGCCGTGAGGTTCGTGTCGGGGGCGAGACTGCCGGTCGTGTTGGCCAGTGCCGACTGGATTGCCGACGGACCGACGCTTACGACCGCGCTGGCCGTGGGCTACTTGGCGATGGAAGCAGTGCGAGTTGCCGCCATGATGCCCCCTGCCTCTCGCGACAGCGTCGCCTTGCCGTTGGCACTGGCTTTGGGCGTCGCCCGAATGGGCTGCTTCGTCAACGGCTGCTGCCGCGGCGCGGCGACTTCGCTTCCCTGGGCGGTCGATTTCGGCGACGGGATCGCACGCCACCCGACTCAACTCTACGAGAGTTGCTTCCACCTGGTTGCGAGCGGAGCCACTCTGTGGCTTCCCCGCAGGTGGGCCCCGCCGGGTCAGGTGCTCCGCCTGTATCTGGCGGCCTACTGCGCCTATCGTTTTGCGACCGAGTGGATCCGTCTGGAGACGGCCCTGGCGACTGGGAATCACTCGTTCCCAGGCGGTCGTCCTGCTGCTGGGCACCGTGCTTGTGGCCCTCTGGTGGCGTGACGCGCCCGAGGCGCGGAGGGCGCGACGCGCCCGCATTCGTGCCC
>Ga0334896_1001342_pt1 | contig 21758 bp, 14 predicted proteins | sample GraSluR3_MG_8_FD_207734 | JGI IMG/M metagenome (GOLD analysis project Ga0334896, IMG submission 207734) | Sludge microbial communities from methane-producing bioreactor in Wageningen University, Netherlands - Granular Sludge_27_06-R3 | ecosystem: Engineered > Bioreactor > Anaerobic >... | reverse complement strand
CGGGAGCGACTCATGGTCAAGAGGTCTGCTCTCTCTTCCATGGTTAATTTTATAGGTTTTGCTATCCTTGCCATGAGGCAAAGATAAAAAAATATTTAGTTAATTAACTAAGTAATTAATACACTAGCGTATCTTGCAGAACTTAAATGGTCTAAAGGATTTGTTTGTACTAAATGTGGTCATGATAAGCACACAGTACGAAAGAAAAATTATGCAAGAGACTGTAATCGCTGCCATCACATTGAAAGTCCAACAGCGGGGACTATTTTTCACCGCCTACGATTTGGCCACCAAAAAGCATTTGGAATCATGTTTGAGATGACAGCAACAACCAAAGGCATATCAGCATCACAAGCAGCTCGACGATATGGCATAAGCCGGACAACTGCCTGGGCATTTATGCAGCGAGTCAGAACAGCCATGCAAAGCAGTATGAAACATCCAATAGTAGGAGAAGTTCAAGTTGATGAATTTGTTTTTGGAGGAAAAGAAAGCCTAAAACAAGGCAGAAGCAAAGATGTGAAGAAGAAGAAAATCATTGGAGCTGTGGAGCTTAGCGACAAAAGAAAGATAAAAAGAGTCTATTTCAATAAAATTGATGATTACTCTTCAAAGTCATTACGATGCATATTTGATAACCACATTTCAAAAACGGCTTTTGTTAAAACTGATAAGTGGACAGGATATGCCCCATTATCAAAGGACTATAATATAGAGCAGAAATATTCGGATAAAGGAGGAAGCATGAAACAGATGCATACTATCATACATCAACTAAAATCATGGCTAAGAAGTACATATTCATGGGTTCACCAAGAACATATTGAAAAATATCTGGATGAGTTCAGTTTTCGGATTAATAGGTCAATCTTCAAGCAAACTATCTTTCACTCGCTAATATTAAGAATGTTGATGCATAATCCCATTACTTATCAGCAAATTAAAATAAGTAATTAATTGAACACCTCAATAAAAAAAAAAGAAACTCAAAAAGAATGAGCTAAATTTCAATGCGAGAGACTTGTTAACAACAATAGTAGGTTTAGATTTATGTGAAATAGAGTGCATATCTGAAATAACCGCTTTAGAAATGATTGCCGAAACAGGATTGGATATGAGTAAATGGCCTAGTCACAAACATTTTTGTGCTTGGCTCAATGTAACACCAAATACTAAAATAACAGGCGGGAAAATAATAAGTAGTAGGATGCAGAGAAAGAAAAACCAGGCAGGACTTAGTCTGAGAATGGCAGCCAGTAATTTAACTAAAAGCAAATCTCTAATGGGTGATCAGGCAAGAAAGATGCGCGCCCGACTTGGAAAAAAAGGTGCTGTTGTAGCTGGAGCACACCTTCTGGGCCGTATCTATTACACAATCATAAAAAACCAAACACCTTATGCTCCAGAAATCATGGAACAAAACCAGCAAAAATGGAAAGAGAGCAGAATTAAATATCTGGAAACACAACTTGAGAAACTAAAAGATATAGCCTGATATATAGGCATATACAGTTTGTTATATAGTAGGAAAAGTTCCAACTAAATAAATAAGAGTGGTTTACAAAAGTCCACATCGTCAATGTTCGAGTCCACATCGAAGACGTTCAAGGCCACATCGAAGACGTTCAAGGCCACATCGAAGACGTTCAAGGCCACATCGAAGACGTTCGAGTCCACATCAAAGATACTCGTGGAGTCAACCAGCCAATCATTTGAGAATTTCAAGCTAAACCTTCAAATCTCACCGGGTCGGGTGCGGTGGCCTTGCGCGAACGGCGGGCAGCGTCAGGGTGAATGAAAAAACAGCAGAAAATCCTCGAAGCTGACCGCTGACAAGCGGACATCTCGCCCGTTCAGGGCGATGGTTCGATGGATTTTCGCTGTTTTTTCAGAGCGGGAGGACGCTTTGTTCGCGCTTGATTTTTGGGAACTTTTGATCAAGCAAAAGTTCCATCTAACTAAATAAGAGTGGTTTACAAAAGTACACATCGTCAATGTTCGAGTCCACATCAAAGACGTTCGTGCCTTTACATAAGACGTTCGAGTCTTTACATAAGACGTCAAGTCCACATCGAAGACGTTCGAGTCCACATCGAAGACGTTCGAGTCCACATCGAAGACGTTCGAGTCCACATCGAAGATACTCGTGGGAGTCAACCAGCCAATCATTTGAGAATTTCAAGCTAAACCTTCAAATCTCACCGGGTCGGGTGCGGTGGCCTTGCGCGAACGGCGGGCAGCGTCAGCGTGAATGAAAAAACAGCAGAAAATCCTCGAAGCTGCCGCTGACAAGCGGACATCTCGCCCCTTCAGGGCGATGGTTCGATGGATTTTCGCTGTTTTTTCAGAGCGGGAGGACGCTTTGTTCGCGCTTGATTTTTGGGAACTTTTGATCAAGCAAAAGTTCCAACTAACTAAATAAGAGTGGTTTACAAAAGTACACATCATCAATGTTCAAGTCCACATCAAAGACGTTCGTGCCTTTACATAAGACGTTCGAGTCTTTACATAAGACGTCAAGTCCACATCGAAGACGTTCAAGTCCACATCGAAGACGTTCTTTCCTCAATACGCTTGCTCACACTCTTGCTTCTTCAATCGCACTTGTTTTTTGGGAACTTAGAACATGTCCCAATGCAGCAGCTATCGGGAATAAGTTAAAATTCCAGAACTATTAAGATATAACGCAACCCATTCTGGGTTGTAATCCCTTTTTCAAACTCTTACTACAATAGCAACAACCCATTCAGGGTTGCGCTATCATGCCAAACCAAACCTTCACTTCAAATATCATCGGGCTGGAGCCCCCAAGAATTGGGGGTTGGGGGCAAAAACGACATCTAACAAACACAAAAAAAAAGATGTCAGGGCTACGCCCCGCAACCTAAATTTATACCAAATATTCTACTAAGATTTCAGGGCTAAGCCTGCCCCGTCAGACATGCGGGGCCCCATAAAAAATCCCAAAATTTTTACGCACATACAGCCCTCAATACCCTTGCTCACACTCTTGCTTTTTTAGCTTTTGGCGTTGGCATTGGCGTTGGCATTGGCCCCGCTATCGGGAGCATTAGCTCGTTTTGACTTAAGCAGACCATTCATTTTATAGTACATGCTATCCTCAATACGCTTGCTCACACTCTTGCTTCTTCAATCGCACTTGTTTTTTGGGAACTTAGAACATGTCCCAATGCAGCAGCTATCGGGAATAAGTTAAAATTCCAGAACTATTAAGATATAACGCAACCCATTCTGGGTTGTAATCCCTTTTTCAAACTCTTACTACAATAGCAACAACCCATTCAGGGTTGCGCTATCATGCCAAACCAAACCTTCACTTCAAATATCACCGGGCTGGAGCCCCCAAGAATTGGGCCTGTCTACTGCCAGGTAGAGGTTGGGGGCAAAAAAGAAACAAAACCATCAATCTAACTAAATCTAAAAACACCTTCTTTTATTAGGCTTTTGTCTCGTATTGACTTAAGCACCACAATCATTTTAATATACATACAGCCCTCAATACTCTTGCTCACACTCAAACTTCTTCTATCGCACTTGTTTTTGGGAACTTGGAACATGTCCCGATGCATTAGCTATCGGCTACAATAAAAAGTTCCGGAAGAATTATAGATATAGCGCAACCCTGTCGGGGTTGAAATCATTTTTTAAAACGCTTTTACTACAATAGCAGCAACCCTGTCGGGGTTGCGCTATTTTATTGAAAATTAATCTTCATTAACTGCATAAATTGACAAAGGCTGAGCAAAACACTCAGCCTTTTGTCGGGGTGAGATCCCGCCAGGGCGGGAGAACCTCCGACCTCTTCGTCCCGAACGAAGCGCCCCGCCGCAGCGGGGCTACATCCCGAGCAAAGCTTTAAAAGCATTCCCACCTTTATACGATTTAATCTGTTTTTCCCGCTTTAAGGCTTCTGTTTTGCTCTCAAATTCTTCCGTATGTACAACCACAAATGGTATCCGACTCTTTGTAGATCGTTGTTTACCTGCATTATGCCAGGCTATACGCTGCTCAATATTGCTGGTACTTCCAATGTAATAACGTCCGTCTTTTTCACTGCGAAGAATATATACATAGTATGACATAAGTGTAATTTAATTGACAAAGGCTGAGCAAAACACTCAGCCTTTTGTCGGGGTGAGATCCCGCCAGGGCGGGAGAACCTCCGACCTCGTCGTCCCGAACGAAGCGCCCCGCCGCGGCGGGGCTACATCCCGAGCAAAGCTTTAAAAGCATTCCCACCTTTATACGATTTAATCTGTTTTTCCCGCTTTAAGGCTTCTGTTTTGCTCTCAAATTCTTCCGTATGTACAACCACAAATGGTATCCGACTCTTTGTAGATCGTTGTTTACCTGCATTATGCCAGGCTATACGCTGCTCAATATTGCTGGTACTTCCAATGTAATAACGTCCGTCTTTTTCACTGCGAAGAATATAAACATAGTAGGTCATAGTTCCAATTTAATTGACAAAGAGGCTGTCTAAAAAGTAAGACAGCCTCTTTTGTCGGGGTGAGAGGATTCGAACCTCCGACCTCGTCGTCCCGAACGACGCGCGCTAACCGGACTGCGCTACACCCCGAACTCCGCGCCCCGCCAATGGCGGGGCTACACCCCGAACTCCGCGCCCCGCCAATGGCGGGGCTACATCCCGAACTTCGCGCCCCGCCAACGGCGGGGCTACACCCCGAAATTCGCATCCTGCTTCAAGTGGGGATAAATCCCAAACTCCGCATCCAACTTCATGCGGGGCTAAATCCCGAAATACTTTGCAAAAATACACCAAGATTTGTTTCCCACAAAATAATGATCAACTATTCGCTGCCATATTCTCCTTGCCAGGGCTCCAGCTTTTCGTCGTGTATCAGCTGACTTAAAACTAACCGCAACTCCCCAAAACTAACCTCCTCGCCCAGCACCTCTTTTGCCGGACCAAGCCGCGGATCTTCTGTCTCCAGAAAATATTCAGAAATAAGGTTTAGCTTTTTCTCCTCCACCAACTGAAGGGCTTGAAGCTTGCCTTCTTTGATGAGCCTGGCTGCATGACCTTCTATCGTGCTCACAGCAAACCCGCGTAGTTCTGCCGTTTCCTCCATTGATTTGCCTGCCAAAAGATGCTCCAGCGTAATGGCGTATGTGGCTCCTTTCGTTTGCTTTTGTTTGCCAACTGCTGATTCAGCATTTTCGGTAATAGATTTATCTATATTCTCTTTCCCCACATACTCAACCACCAAGGCGAGCAACTCCTGTCCGTAAGCAGCCAGCTTGCGTTTACCAATTCCATTGATGGCTTTGAGCTCAATCATGCTCACCGGCAATTTGGCAGCAATCTCCTGCATCGATTTGATGGTGATTACCCTGTAATGCTCCAGATCATCATCCATCGCCCGCATATTTCTCCACCTCTTCAGCGATTCGAACAATGGCTTGTGATAGTCAACAGCTGCTTCCTGTTTCGCTTTCCCGAAGGTTTTTCCAGCCTTACCCAGGGCTGCATCATTGCGGGTTTTCAAATAGGCTTTTGTCTCAAATCCTTCCTTGCTTTGCCTGAGCGTGGCCACCTTAACGCGAAGCTGTTCATCCACCTGTTCCTCCAATCCAGTAAATCGCTTCCTGACTTGTTTATTGTCCGTCTCTACCGTAAAATCCTGCTTTGTAAGTGAATTAATCTGCTCCAGAAAGTAATCAGCAGCTTTTTTGACTCGCTCCTGTAAAGCATGGTTCTGCTCCGGATTATCTGATGCATTAAACAACTGCCGCAGCTGAGGCCGGAATCGCTGACTCACATTTTCAAGCTCATTCAATTTATCTATAGCTTTCGAAACCAGTGCCAAATAAGCCGTTTGAATGCTTCCGCTATTTTCGTTGGCAATTTTATAAATGATTCTAAGCAACCTCAGCAAAGGCTGAAAATCAAACAATTCCAACAGCAGGTTGAACTCATAAGCTCTTTTGGCCTCTTCCAGCCCGGCTTCATCCGGGCTGCGATTTGGAATCTCATGCAGAAAACCGTTCACTGCTGCATCAGCCCCTATCCCGCGGGGCTGAAGCCGTGATTTCAATACAACGCCTTCAAACTTGGTGCACCGGCTCAAGGCCACATACACCTGTCCGTGCGCAAAGGCGGCATTGGCATCAATAATTACCTTTTCGAAGGTTAGCCCCTGACTCTTATGAATGGTAATTGCCCAGGCAAGCTTCAAAGGGTATTGCTTAAAGCTACCGATAATCTTTTCTTCGATCTGCTGGGTTTTTTCGTCCAGCTGATACTTCATATTATGCCAGGTAAGCGGCTCCACGTCAATGGTTTCATCGTCGCATTGCACCACCAGTTTGTCTTCCTCCCTGGCTATCAACCGTCCTATTTTTCCATTGTAAAAGCGTTTCTCGGGCGACAGGTCATTCTTTACAAACATCACCTGCGCTCCCACTTTCAGCTCCAGTTGTTCATCAGCCGGATAGGCCATTTCCGGAAATTCCCCTTCAACTGTTGCTTCAAAAATCCAGCTCTTTCCTTTTAGCTGTTTCAATTTCAGCTGGTTAATCTGGTCGGCCTGATAGTTATGCGTGGTAAGCGTGATGTACCCTTCCTTTTCGTCGGGATCAAAATCAGGATGGTAGCGGCTGTTGAGCTTTTCGAGCGTTGACATATCCAGTTGATTATCGCGTATGCGATTCAGGATATCGATAAAATACTGGTCCTGTTGCCTGTAAATATGTTTCAGTTCGATGGTCACATAATCTGAGGCTTTGAGGGCGTGGCTGCTAAAAAAATAAACCGAGTCGTAATATGGCCTGAGCAGCTGCCATTCCTCTTCGCGAGCTACCGGTGCCAATTGCTGAATATCGCCGATCATCAGAAGCTGTACCCCACCAAAAGGCAAATCTCTCCTTCTGAAACGGCGCAAAACCCTGTCGATAGCATCCAGCAGATCGGCACGTACCATGCTGATTTCGTCAATAACCAGCAGATCCAATCGTTTTATCAGCCTGATCTTCTCCCGTGTAAAACGCTGATATCGCGCTTCATAAGCTGGTTGTTCTGCCTGTGGATTGGATAACAAAGCTTGTAAAGCAGCTTCGGGCAGCTGTGGCCCGAACGAAAACTGAAAAAAGGAATGGATGGTCACGCCACCTGCATTGATGGCTGCCACACCTGTAGGTGCAACCACCACATGATGTTTTGAAGTGAGGTTGGGAAGGTTTTTTAAAAAGGTGGTCTTTCCCGTTCCGGCTTTTCCGGTGAGATAAACATGCCGGTTGGTAAACTGAATGAAACCGGCCGCAAGCTCAAGCTGTTGATTAGTAATAACTGTATCCATGCCAACTATTGGTTAGTTGCTTATGCTTAAAAACACATCAAAAATTGAACGCCTAATATAAAAATTTTCGGCTTACCAATTGATATAATGCATGATAAACCCTTCGTCTTGATAGCCCCCAATCACCTGACTGCGCCCTTCTTCAGCATCGGCACGGCTGATAAAAGCATTGGAAGTCCGGTGCCCCCGATCGGCTGCACCCCATCCCGGAAATTGTTTGATCAACAGGTCGTTGAAAATATAAGTCAGATCAAAATCCTGCTTCTCCTGATGAATATTACTCACAAAAGCATGGTAATCCTTCTGGCCGCTATTTTCGGGATCGCAATAGCATGACGAAAATACAAAATAATAATAAGGCCCGCGACTCAAATCAACAACTGGTGAATCGATAAAGATATTTGTGATCGAATCTTCCACAATTCTTTCGGGATTGGTGGTGTTTTTGTAAATGCTGCCAACGAGCTTGTAACACACATCTATCCCCATGATAAAGATATCCGGATCGCCATCCAGGTCAAAGTCACCAAAGCAGACAATGCCTTCGCTCACCCAGGGAAGCCCTGCCATAAAATCTTCAAAAATCCCTTGTCCTTTGTTCTCGTACAGGATGGTATAAGGACGTTCGAGGCTTTCGCCGGCTATCAGGATATCCATATCGCCATCCGAATCGAAATCGGCCACATCCATATGCACATTTTTCAGCGGCCTGAATCCTGATATTCTTTGCTCGTCGAAATACAGACTTTTATTACCCAGAAAAAGCCGGGTATATGGCTTGCCATCAACATCGGCTCCTGCCAGCACAAAATCATTCAGCTCATCACCGTTAAAATCGGCCCAGGCCACAGCACTGTTGGTCAAGGCCGGGAAAGATTGCGGGTGAAGCAGGTAATTACCTTCTTTGTAAATGTATAAGCGGCTTACAGGGCGGCCGTTCCAGCTTCCGGTGATAAATATATCCAAAAAACCATCTTTGTTGGCATCGCCCCATCGCGCTTCACCATTGATAACGCCTGGCATGTCAAAGCTTCTTATAGCAAACTCACCCGAGCTGTTCTCCAAAATTACCGTCCGGTTTCTGCCCGAGGCATCCATTCCGGTAAGCAAAATATCAAGATCATTGTCCTTATCGAAATCAGCAATTTCGGCATGGCCATCAACTAAAGCCGGCACCTGCATCTGATTGAGTGAAAAACTCCCGTTTGTTTGCTGATAGTAGATGCCAGCCACAAATCGCCCCTCCTGATCCAGGCCGCTCAGGAACACATCGGCCCGGCCATTCTTGTTGAGATCGCCCACAGACATACTGGCCTTTTTCACATCAGGCAAGCCTTTTGGCTTGGCCTTAAAAACCTGGTTAAGGTCTTTCAGATAATAAGTCGTGGCAGCCTTCATATCTTGCTGGGCCAACTCACCAGCCACAATCAAATCGAGACCGGAAGTGCCCGGAATCCATGCCGCATCAGCATGAATGCGCGTAGGGATATCCTTTTGATGCTCAACAAACACCTGCGAAACAAGCATTTGTGCAAATATTAGGTGGGTTAAAAACAGAAATATCAGTTGCTTCATGGAATTCTATTTAAACTGTATGATTCGTGCGATTAACATGTGGTCAGGCAATTAAAAAGTCAACGTAAAAACAGTTCCTTCTTCAGGTTTCGATTTCACCGAAATCGCCCCTTTGTGCATCTGCATGATCTGCCGCGAAAGGCTCAATCCAATGCCTGACCCTTCTTTTTTGCTTGTAAAGAAAGGCATAAAAATCTTATCCAATAAATCGGGTTTGATGCCATGACCGTTATCTGCAATTTCAATGCTGATGCGATTATTCAGGTTTGTTGAGGCAGTGATGGAAATTATCGCGCCTTCCTTTTCCTTGACAGCATCAATGGCATTCAGCAGCAGATTGATCAACACCTGATCAACCAAATCAGGGTCGGCAAGCAGCATCAACTCATCCGGAAACACCTTGCATACACATTTGATGTTGTGCATCTCCAGCCTGGGTTTGAGTAATTCGTTTGCTTTGTCGCACAACTCCCTGATGGCAAAATACCTGAAGTTTGGTTTGGGAATACGGGTGAGATTACGGTATATCTCCACAAAATTCAACAAACCCCTGCTCCTGCTTTCGATAGTTGACATGGCACTGTGTATGCTTTCCAAATCTTCCTCCGATAGCTGGCTCATCTCAATTTTGTCGGTTTCCGGATTCACCATCATCTCCTGAACCGTTGAGGCCAGCGACGAAATTGGTGTGATAGAATTCATGATTTCGTGCGTAAGCACACGAATAAGTCGCTGCCAGCTTTCTATCTCTTTCTCTTCCAACTCAGGATGAATATTTTGCAGCGAAACAAGCACATACTCCTCACCCCGCATCCTGAATTCGGTGGCATTTATCGAAAGCTGAATCAATTCATCTTCCAGAAAGATTTTGATCAGGTTTTTATCGCCGGCCTTCATTTTCAAAAGAAGCTCGGGCAAATCTTCCTTCACCACTTCCAGCTCTTTGATATTGCGCAAATGACTTACCCTCAAAATCTTTTTGATGGCATTGTTGAACACATCAATCTTACCGTCTCGTCTAAAAACAATAATCCCAATGCTTACATGCTGAATTACTGTGAGCAGATAATTGAAATGCTCTTCTTTTTCAGCCCTGTTCTTCTTAAACTCGTTGATGATCTGATTGAACTGATGACTCAGATCTGTGAAGCTCTTACCAAGACCTTCGTCAGAAAAGGAGGCCGAAAAATCAGCATGGCGGATGCCTTCCAAAAACTTAGCCAGGCGTTTATTGGTGTGTTCGGCAAACAAAATCAAGGATATGGTTTGCAACACAATCAGCACCAATAAAATAATTGCACTAACAAGAAACTGCTCGTGACTATACAGAAACGCAAAAAGCAAGGCTGATGCTAATAATAGCAACACCCTGAGTGCCATTTGAACCCTAAAACGTTTAAAGATCATATTTTTCCATTCTACGGTAAAGTGAAGCGCGCGTCAGGCCAAGCTCTTTAGCTGCCCTGCTGATGTTGCCGCCGTGTTTGTCAACCACTTTGCGAATCAGCATTTTCTCAGTTTCTTCCAAATTCATATTGACAGGCATAACCTTGTTTTCCTGTTTATCCTCATTTTCCGAAAGGAAAAAGTCGTGAGGCTCAAGCACCTGGTTTTCACCCATAATCACTGCCCGCTCAACGGCATGTTGCAATTCGCGAATATTGCCCGGCCAATGATGGGTTTGAAGCCTTTTGAGCGTACTGGCATTCAGTCGTTTTTTCTGTATTTTGTATTTCTTACAATACACCTCCAGGTAATGTTCTACCAAGGGTTCGATGTCTTCGAGACGTTCGCGCAATGCCGGCAACTTGATCTCGACCGTATTAATGCGGTATAGCAAATCCTGCCTGAACTTATTCTCGCTCACCATCTGATACAGCGGCATATTGGTGGCACAAACCAGGCGCACATCAATAGGAATCTCTTTGTGTGATCCCAGGCGAACCACCTTTCTATTCTGCAACACACTTAATAGCTTCGATTGCAAGGCCTGTGAAAGGTTCCCTATTTCATCCAGAAAGATAGTGCCTTTGTGAGCCGCTTCAAAACGTCCGGCACGATCTTCTTTGGCATCCGTAAAAGCACCTTTAGTATATCCAAAAAGCTCGCTCTCGAAAAGACTTTCGGTGATGGCACCCAAATCAACACTTACAAACACCTCACCTGCCCGCATGGAGGCACGATGAATGGCGCGGGCAATCACCTCTTTGCCTGTACCATTTTCGCCCAGGATCAAAACATTGGCATCTGTTTTGGCAACTTTACTAACGGTAGTCAACACTTTTATCATGGCCGGACTGCTGCCGATGATATTGCTATAGGCCTGATCCTGATCGGCAATGAACACTTTTTGTTTGCTCTTCAAATCCTGCAGCTCCACCTTCGACCGCCTCACTTCGAGTGTTGCATTGATGGTTGCCAACAGCTTCTTGTTTTCCCAGGGTTTGAGCAAAAAGTTAGTTGCGCCTTCTTTAATTCCCTGAACGGCAAGCTCTATATCGCCATAGCCTGTAATGAGAATAATGGCAGCAGCCGGATCAATTTCCAGTATTTTATTCATCCAGTGAAAGCCTTCCTTGCCAGAAGTTGCATCCCGCGAAAAGTTCATATCCAGCAAAATCAGATCATACGACTCGGTTCTAAGCAAATCGGACAGGTTTTCGGGATTTCGTTCAGTATGCACGAATTCAATGTGTTGTCGCAAAAACAAACGTGCCGCCATCAACACATCAGCATCGTCATCTACGATAAGAATACGGGCATTGATTTTCTCCATAAGACTTCAGATTGGTTACAGGACATATTTTTGAAAGGGTAAAAATAATCATATTGTTCGCATTTGTACAAAGTGATGGACGAAAATGAACAGTGAATGTTACGCTTACATTTTAACTTCTGTCTATTAAGCTGTATATGTGATCGTTAACATTAATGGCATAGTCTTGGTTAAAAATTCTTAACAAAAAATCGAATGGCATGGACAGAAAGATACAAAAGAAAAAATGGACCATTTCGCGAATCGCATTACTTGCCGGAGCAATAATTTTTGTTGGCTTTGTATTGTATTTGTTATTCCTGCGCGACAAAAGCAGCAAAATTTATGTTGACCGCAACCAGCTTACCATCGCTGAAGTGAAAGCCGATAATTTTCAGGAATTTATTCCAGTTGATGGAATCGTTCTGCCCAAAACAACTATTTATATTGACGCCATCATGGGTGGCAATGTAAATGAAATTTATGTGGAAGATGGTGCCCTGCTTCGGAAAGGCGATCCCATTCTCCGACTTGTAAATACCAACCTGGAACTGAGCTATATGGAACAGGAAACCCGCATTTATGAAGCCATCAACAACCTTCAAAACACCAAAATAGGTCTTGAACAAACCAAGTTTGTACGTCAAAAAGAAATTGCAAGCCTCAATGAACAGCTGGAAGCCGTTGAAGTGAGTTTTATCCGACAAAAGGCACTGTTTCTGGATAGTCTGATCTCAAATCAGGACTTCGAAGATGCTGAAAGAGCTTACCGATATGGCAAAAAACAATTGCATATCTCACTCGAACTACAAAAGTTGGATTCCATCTCCACCGAAAGACGCTACAAACAAATTGATCAATCGATGGACAGGCTCTACAACAACCTGGAACTGCTGAAGGCAAGCCTCGACAATCTGACTGTAAAAGCACCTGCTGATGGCCAACTGTCTTCTTTTAGCATCGAGGTGGGACAAACAGCCAATAGTGGCGAGCATTTGGGTCAGATTGACAATCCGGATGAATACAAGTTGCGAGCCAATATCGACGAACGTTATATTTCGCGTGTGAGCATTGGTCAGGAGGCTGAGTTTGATTTTGGCGGAAAGACCTATTTGCTTACCATCCAGAAGATTTATACCGATGTAACGGCAGGTTCTTTTCAGGTTGATTTGTTCTTCGAAAACGGCTACCCCGACCATATCAAACGGGGCCAAACCCTTCAGCTTCGCCTGAAATTCAGCAGCCAGACAGATGCTCTCATCGTCAGGAGAGGTGGTTTCTTCCAGAAAACAGGAGGCAACTGGATTTATGTGCTCGATGCCTCAGAAGAGTTTGCCGTGAAACGTCCAATCCGGATCAACCGCCAGAACATCCTCTATTATGAAGTGTTGGAAGGGCTGAAAGCCGGCGAAAAAGTGATTGTTTCGTCTTATGATAACTTCGGTGATAAAGACAGAGTGGTATTTAAATAAGCACTTGATTACGACCAAAAAAGAGAAAACTAATAAAATATAAACTTCAATATTAACAAAATGATCAAAGCAGAAAAATTAACAAAAGTGTTTCGCACAGACGAAGTGGAAACCACAGCATTAAATGAGGTTTCGTTTGAGATCAACAAAGGTGAGTTTGTTGCCATCATGGGGCCTTCGGGATGTGGCAAATCAACCCTGTTGAATATTTTGGGATTGCTTGATAACCCCAGCAAAGGAAAATATTATTTCCTCGAGAAAGAGGTGTCAAAAAGCACCGAACGGCAAAGGGCAAATCTCAGAAAAGAAAACATTGGTTTTGTCTTTCAAAACTTCAACCTGATTGATGAGTTAACAGTTTTTGAAAATGTTGAACTACCGCTGATTTACCTGGGTATGCCTGCCAGAGATCGCCGCAAACGTGTGGATGAAGTTCTCGAACAAATGCAGATCGCACACAGGCGAAAACATTTCCCGCTGCAGTTATCCGGTGGACAACAACAGCGTGTTGCTGTAGCCAGGGCTGTGGTTGCCAAACCCTCGCTGATACTTGCCGATGAGCCTACCGGAAACCTCGACTCTGCTCACGGCGAAGAAGTTATGAACCTCTTAAATGATCTTAATGCCAATGGCACAACTATCATTATGGTTACACACTCCCAACGCGATGCGGAATATGCTCAACGCCTGATACGCCTGTTCGATGGCCAGATAATCAACGAAAACATCAAGAAAAACCTGCTCTAGATATTTTTCCCTCATCCTACCTAAAAACCTATGTTCTGGAATTATTTAAAAATAGCCTTTCGCAATCTCTACAAACAACATGCTTATACCCTGATCAATGTGGTTGGTTTGAGTACCGGAATTGCTGCTTTTATCATCATTATGATGTTTGTACAATATCATTTTAGTTTTGACAAACATATTCCGGAACAGGATCGTTTTTATCGTTTAATTCAAATACAACATGGTCAGGGTGTTGGCGAACAGCATGTTGCCTTTAATCCCGGACCAATGGCTCCCGAACTGCCACTTGCCATTCCGGAAGTAGAATATGCCGTGAGGATGTTAAACTGGGGCACTGTTTTGCTAAGAGTTGGTGATGTTATTTTTGAACAACGAAATGTTTACTTTACCGATAGTGTTGTGTTTGAAACATTTGGGATCAAACTGCTAAAAGGCAATCCCGGCGATGTATTCAAAACCATGAACTCCGTGGTGTTATCCAAATCGGCCGCAGAAAAGACTTTTGGCTCTGTTGATGCGGCCTACGGACAAACCATCGAACTCAACCACGAAAAAGATTTTCTGATCAGTGGCATTATGGAAGATCAACCTTTGAATGCACATCTTCAGATTGAAATGCTGGTTGCCTACCAATCCATGGAAAGGAAAAATGCTTTTCTGCGAAGCTGGAACTCAAACTCAATGCCCGTTTATGTAAGGCTTAGGCCACATGCTGATGCAACTGTTGTTGGTGAAAAAATCACACAACTGCTGGAAGATCACAAAGAATATGATTTTTTTACGCAAAGTCCGAAGATTTATTTACAGCCTTTAAATCAAATTCACAGCAAATCACATATCGTAAAATTTCAGCTTAATCATGCCCCCGTTGACTTCAGCCTGCTGATTGCCATACTCATTACAGCCATCATCATCATTGCCATTGCGTGTATCAATTTTATCAACCTGGCCATAGCCCGCTCCGTGAAACGAGCCAAAGAAGTTGGGGTACGCAAAACGCTGGGAGCATCACGGCTTAATCTGGTTTATCATTTCATTGGCGAATCATTGATAATTACTTTTGTCTCAGTGGTTCTGGCACTGATCTATGTTGAAATCAGCCTGCCCGAATTCAACCAGATTTTGCAATCAGAACTTCGGCTGTCATTTTTTACCAATCCCCTTCTCAATGTTGGCTTAGTTGGAATTTGGATTGGCATCAGTCTTTTATCAGGATTTTATCCCGCTTTCTATATGAGTCGTTATCAAGCTGTTGAAGTGCTTAAAGGCATTCGCGATTCAGGTTCACACTTTGGCGGCTGGCTTAGTAAAGCCTTGGTTGTTTTTCAGTTTGCTGTGGCTATCGGACTAACTTTTATAGTGCTGGTAACCAACCGACAAATAATGTACATCGCCAACAAAGATTTGGGTTACAATTACAAAAACGTGATCGCTCTTAGGATTCCGGGTCCTGACAATCTAAAAAACAGCCAGCTTCTCAAGCAGGAACTTACACAGATCAATGGGGTAATGGCCACTGCTGCTGTATCGGACATCAATGGGGTGGCTGGCAGCCAAACGACCATATGGGTGGATGATACCACCGGCATTAAAATGATGACCCGCATGGGCTATGTGGATGAAGATTTCTTTGATTTAATGGAAATTCCGGTTGTGTTGGGCCGTAATTTTGATAAGACCTTCAAAACAGACGAGCTGGAAGCTGTAATCCTGAATCAGGCCGCAGTTGAAGCCCTTGAATGGGAGGATCCTATTGGGAAACGATTCAAGCCATTTGGAGCCGACACCCTTCCCAAGCGTACTGTTATAGGTGTGATCAGTGATTATCATTATTATTCCATTCACAGCCGCATTGAACCTGCTGCTTTCTACTTGCGACGTGATGGTTATAATATGGTATGCATCAGACATAACCGCAATGATATTGCTCAACTAAAACAAGAAATAGAAACTAAATGGCAGGAACTTTTTCCGGGCAATCCTTTTCAACTGATCACAGCCGAAGAACGGCTTGAACGCGAATATCGTAGCGACCGCAACAGCCTTAAACTTTTCACCCTGTTTACGGTTTTGACACTACTGATTTCTGCATTGGGATTATACGGCCTCACAGCACTCAGGATCGAACAAAGAAGCCGCGAAATAGCCATAAGAAAAGTGCTTGGCGGCAATATGGTTCAGATGATCTTGCTGGTGGCCAAAGAGTTTCTGGTTTTGGTAGGCATCGCCATTGCGACAGCCCTGCCTGTTGCCTGGCTCTTCTCCCTGCAATTGCTCGATCGTTTTGCTTATACCATTACCATCTCTCTTCTCGAAGTGATTTTAGCAATTGGTATTGCCTTTCTCATCGCTTTGATTACCATTATATTTCACTCAGGACGAATTGTCACCAACAATCCGGTCAATGCTTTAAAAACTGATTAAATTTTCAACGTCATGAAAGAAGTTCTTATCCTGATTCCTGATATTGAAAAGGAGCAAAATGTTGAAATTGATGTGCGTATCAACGGAAGAAAGCAAACATTGAAATACAGAGTGGAACTGCTCGACTGGGAAGGCAATGAAGTGCCGCCAAAAGAGAAAGTTCAGGTGCTGCGACACAAGATATCTGAATACGACAAAGATTGGGAACTGGTAGAAATTGGACCGCCAACCAATAAAAATATTTCGCTGATGTTCAGAAAAAAACGCAGCAATTAAGTCATCAAAATAATCATTTTTGTCATGAAAAAAATTTTTATCGCTCTTTTATTATTCTGCCTGTTCGGCATAAATTACGCGCAAAACACCGAAGAGGATGCTGTTCGGGAGCTTATCCAGTCAGCCTATGTGGAAGGTATCCATAACAAAGCCGGAATCGACAAAATCAAACAGGGCTTTCATCCCGGCTTCGAAATGATTGGGAAACACAACGAATTGCTGTCAAAATTTCCCATTTATAGCTGGATCCAAACTGTGAAAGCATCTATGGAAAATCAGCAGAAACAGCCTGATGATGAAAAGATCACTGCAGAATATCCAATCATCGACATCACAGGGGATGCTGCTTTTGCAAAAGTCGATATTTATCATAAAGAAAAACATCTGTTTACTGACTATTTGTTGTTGTACAAATTCGACAATGAATGGAAAATTGTTAGCAAAACTTTTTATCGCATTCCTGAATATCAATCATCTTAAAAGCCAGTTAGCGTGATTAGCCTTTTAGCCAATTACTTCCTGATGGGCCTGCGCAATATGAAACGCCAGCGCAGCCATGCCGCCATTAATATCATTGGACTTTCGGCAGGATTGATCGTGTTTATGCTGATTTATCTTTTTCTGGTTAACGAATACCAATACGACAGGTGCTGGAAAAACTACCAATCCATTTATCGGCTGAATGGCTCTCTCGAATTTAATGGTCGTGAAGATCATTTTGCCTTGTCGTCGTACAATATGGCTCAGGCCATGAAAAACGACTTCCCGGAGGTGGAAGCAGCTACTCTCATTTTTCGCAATAGTTTCTCAAACGATCAAACCGGCGTTACGGTATGGCACAAGGATATCATGTATCAAATTCCCTCTTATACTGTTGCCGATGCTGACTTCTTCGAAGTGTTTGATTATCCGTTTCTGGAAGGCAATCCGCTTACAGCACTCACCGAACCTAAAAGTTTGGTTATAACTAAAAGTATTGCAAATCAAATATTTGGTGACCAAAAAGCACTCGATCAGCTCATTCAGATCAACACCACCACCTACAAAATAACGGGTGTGATTGACAAGCAAAACTGCTCATCGCATTTGGTCTTTGATGCGCTTATTTCGATGAGTACACTCCCACAAGCACAAATCGTACAGATGAAAACTGACTGGTTTTGGATGGTGGGCTACACTTACATTCGGTTTAAAACACCGGAATTTGCATCAGCTTTTGATCAAAAACTTACTTTGCTCCGCGAAAATACCATCAAACCCTGGATAAGGGAAGTAAATGTTGATGGCGACATTAAACTAGCTATCGAGGCGGTTACAGACGTTCATTTCAACAACCGGCTGCAATACGACAGCCCCACCAATACCAACCGCAGCTTTGTTAATATGTTTGCCTACATCGCTGTGTTTTTACTGTTGATCGCATCCATCAACTATATGAATCTGGCCACAGCACGATCTCTCAAAAGAGCCCGCGAAATCGGGATAAGAAAAGTTGCAGGTGCACGCAAAGAACAATTGGTGATGCAGTTTTTGGGCGAAAGTATTTTCACAAGTTTGTTTGCCTTTTTTGTGGCTCTCTTTCTCACTGAATTAATACTGCCCTGGTTCAATACCCTGATAGGAATTGATTTACAGCTGTATAGCATTTTTCGGGCAGGACAGCTAATTTATGGAATTGGGCTCATGCTGATCGTGCTGTTGCTGGGTTTGTTGAGTGGCAGTTTTCCGGCTTTTGTGCTATCCTCCTTCACCCCGATGGATGTGTTAAGGTCGGGCGGGTTAGCTGTTGATAAAAAAAGGCTTTTCAGTGCTGCCAATATGCGTAAGATTCTGGTTGTGTTTCAGTTTTTGATCGCCATTGGCATGATTATCAGCACCCTGATAGTTTCGGATCAACTGCGCTTTATGCGAAAACATGATAATGGAATTGCGCTTGATCAGGTGATGGTGCTACATTTTCCTTCAGATACTGTTTTGTACAACAACAAAGAAGTGCTCCGGCAGGATTTATTAAAGCTTCCTGAGGTGAAGGAAGTGTCGCTTTCCGAAAGCTTACCCGGCTACCAATCAGGCCGGTTGATGTTTTTTCTGGGCGATACAGCCAAGCCTGAAGTGAGAACCATGAATTTGTATGTGGTTGATCATGAGTTTTTTGACCTGTTTGAGATTGAAACAATCGAAGGAAGAACTTTTTCTAAAGAATACCCCAACGATGTAAACACGGCATTCGTTGTGAATCAGGCTGCCGCTAAGTTTTTAGGATACGACAATCCTGTGGGAGTTGAGATGAACTGTGGCTTGGATGTGCAGGGCAAAATTATTGGGATGGTAAACGATTTTTACTACACCAGTCTGCACAGCCCTATCGAACCTTTGGTTTTTATCCTTAGCAGAGGAAGACCTGATTATGTGGCCGTTAAACTTTCGGGGAATGAGCTTGGTTCTGCTATTCAGAAGATCGAAAGTCAATGGTTACAATTTGATCAGAAACATTTTTTCAACTACAATTTCCTTGATCAGCATTTTCAAATGCAATATGATCGTGAAGAAAAAATGCTCTCGCTTTTCAGCTATTTCTCACTGATCGTGATCTTAATCTCCGGTTTGGGACTCTATGGTCTGTCAGCTTTTACCATCGAGCAGCGCACCAAAGAAATAGGAATCAGGAAGATACTGGGAAGTAAACCCTCCCGGCTTGTCCGCCTGTTGATAGCTGATTTTCTGAAACTGGTGTTGTTGGCCGGCCTCATGGCTTTGCCAATAACGTATTATCTGATGTCGGAATGGATGAACGGGTTTGCAGTTCGCGTAGGACTAAATCCCGTTTGGTTTGTAACCGGCATTTTACTGGCGGTGATAATTGCAATGATTACAGTATTTTCATTGGCCAACAAAGCGATAAACAAAAACCCTGTGGATGCGATCAAATATGAATGATTATCGATGATTAGAATTCAATACTGAAATACATGGCAAGACATTTCATCACGATATTATTGCGAACGCTTAAAAGACAATGGCAGTACAGTTTGATAAACCTGTTAAGTATGGCAACAGGGCTGGCTGTTTCTACCCTGATTCTGTTGTATGTTTTCAATGAATACAATTACAACCTCTTCCATGAGTATGCGGAAAGTATCTACCGCGTCAATTTAAATTACAAACAAAAGGAGCACAATTTTGGATCGCCGGTTATACCTGCGGCAGTAGGGCCATCACTGTATGAGACTTTTCCGGAGATTAATACGTTTTGCAGAATCACACAACCCGAAAAAGGCTATTTGCTATTTGATGGCAAAGTATTCGAGGCTGATAAACTACTGTATGCAGATTCTTCATTTTTTAGTCTTTTCTCTTTTCATTTGGAAAAGGGAAATCCGGTTGATGTATTAAGCGGAATCAACAAGGCAGTAATAAGCAGTTCGTTAGCAAAACAAATGTTTGGCCAAACAAATCCAATAGGAAAGTTAATTCAACTCAACGGACAACAAAACTGGATCGTAAGTGGCGTGGCAGAAGCGGCACCGCCAAATTCGAGTATTCAGTTTGATGTTTTACTTTCGTTTGAAACTCGTTATAATGACCCAACTTTATTCATGGGCTGGAATGGTGGAAATCAATACCAAACCTTTATCCTGGTTAACGGCTCTTTCAATATTGATGATTTCAAGAAAAAACTTCCCGACTTTCTTTATGAAAATATCAACAAAGATATGGAAGGAACAGGTTTTTCGGTTGACTTGTTGCTTGAACCGATAAGCGATATTCATCTGGGCTCAGTCGTTACGGGTCCTACAATCGAACTGCATAATCTGCGAATTTTTACCTGGGTAGCTTTTTTTATACTGCTAATGGCTTGCTTTAATTTCACCAATATCGCGACAGCTTCTTCATTGCGAAGGGCAAAAGAAACAGGCATAAAAAAAGTGCTGGGTGCAACAAGACACTCATTGATCAGACAACACCTCTTCGAATCAGTTCTGATGAGTCTGATTGCTTTTGTGGGTGCTTTACTATTAATAGAATTGATTTTACCCCATTATAATGCTTTGATTGGCAAAAACCTGAAATTGTCGGATGCCCCCACAGGATTTCATCTTTTATTGATTTTGCTTGTTCTCTTCACTGGTTTAATAGCCGGGGCTTATCCTGCATTTTATCTATCCTCTTTTGCACCTGCTAAAGTTCTCAAAGGAGCTTTCGACAATATTAAAAGAAAGTATTTGCTCCCTAAAAGTCTCGTTCTCATACAATTTCTCGTTGCTTCAGTTTTGATCAGCTGTAGTATAATTATTTACCTGCAATTGAGTTATTTACGTTCATTTGATAAGGGATTCGAATCGGACGAGGTGATCACGATTGCTTTACCTTCCAAAAAGGCTCAACAGGCTGTTGAAGTGCTTAAACAGGAATTCAACAATCTGTCTCAGGTAAATAATTGCGGAGCCCTTACAGATCTGCCAGGTGCCGGTGTAAGTATGAACGGATATATTCCGGAAGGAATGGAAAATCCTGTGATGATCAATGTTATGGATGTTGATGAAAATGCATTGGACGTCTTAGACATCAGGATAATTAATGGCAGAAACTTCGATCCTTCTTTTCCCAACGACAGAAAAGCATACCTGGTAAACGAGACATTTACAAAACAGTTTAATTATGAACAGCCTCTGGGCAAACGCATCCAACGCGATGGGAATCTTCCAATTATTGGTGTTGTAAAAGATTTCCATTTCAATCCACTCTACGAATCACTAAAGCCTTTAATCATTACCATGCATCCTTATGATGGTTTCAATTTTTTGATAATCCGTATCAAACAACCAATAAACGATAATCTTACCAACAGCCTTTATAACATCTGGCGAGTATACCTGCCCAATGATCCATTTCTTATCAATCCTCTCAATACCTATCTTAATGATGTTTATCAAAACGAGTACAGCTTAGGTCATTTACTTGCATGGTTTACCGTAATTGGACTATTGGTTGCCACTATGGGGCTTTTCGGACTTGTTGGTTTAATGATCAACCAGCAACTTAACCCAACTTGAAAATTAACAATTGTAAAACACTCCTATACAGTAACCTGCGTTTTATTTTTTTACAATTGGGGGACTACTTTTGTTTTTCTTACATATGGACGGTGTTTAAAATTGAGACTGT
>Ga0334896_1001329_pt1 | contig 21847 bp, 16 predicted proteins | sample GraSluR3_MG_8_FD_207734 | JGI IMG/M metagenome (GOLD analysis project Ga0334896, IMG submission 207734) | Sludge microbial communities from methane-producing bioreactor in Wageningen University, Netherlands - Granular Sludge_27_06-R3 | ecosystem: Engineered > Bioreactor > Anaerobic >... | reverse complement strand
TGTCGGTCCGGCCGGGGGAATTCGTGGCCCTGGTGGGCGCCAGCGGCGCGGGCAAGTCCACCCTGTTGAGCTGTCTTCTGGGCCTGCGCCGCCCCACGGCCGGGCGGGTCCTGTACAACGGCCTGGACTCCTCGCTGGCGACCGACCTCTTCCGTTCCCTGCTGGGGTACGTCCCCCAGGACGACATCGTGCATCGCGACCTGGAGGTCGAGGAGGCCCTCCACTTCTCGGCCCGCATGCGCCTGCCGGCGGACACCGACCAGCGCGAGATCCAACGCCGGGTCGATTTCGTACTGGCCACGATGGGCCTGGGGCACCGCCGCCAGAATCGGATCGGGACCCTGAGCGGAGGCGAGCGCAAGCGGGTCAGCGTGGGCGTCGAGCTTCTGACCGAGCCCGGCGTGCTGTTCATGGACGAGCCGACCTCGGGGTTGGATCCGGGGATGGAGAAGAAGACCATGCAGCTCCTGGCCCGCCTGGCCCGGGGCGGTCGAACCGTGATCCTGATCACCCACGCCACCCAGAACATCCTGTTGTGCGACCGGGTGGCCTTCCTGGCCCCTGGTGGTCGCCTGGCCTTCTTCGGCCCCCCTCGCCAGGCGCTGGAGTTCTTCGGCGTGGAGGATTTCGCCGACATCTACCTGGCCCTGGATACCGTCGAGGCGGGAGTGCGCTGGCGCGAGCGCTTCCAGGCCACGGCCCGCTCCCAGGAACCCGAGCGACCGACGGCCCACTCCCGCCCGGTCGGAAATCCCGGTTCCGGCCCCGGCGTGAGGTTCCTGGCCTCCTGCCGGCAACTGGGCGTCCTTCTCGAACGCTACGCCCGGCTGCTGAGGGCGGACCGACAGAACCTGACCCTCCTCCTGGGTCAGGCCCCCATCATCGGGGTCATCCTGGCGCTGCTCTTTGAGCCGGACCTCTTCGGCCTGCGTCAGGAGTTCAGCGGCCGGGGCCTGTTCCCCATCCAGGATGGTCAGACCCTGCTCTTCCTGCTGATGATGAGCTGCCTGATGTTCGGAGTCATCAACTCCTGTCGCGAGGTGGTCAAGGAGCTGCCCATCTTCCACCGCGAGCGGCTGGTCAACCTGCAGCTCGTGCCCTACCTGCTCTCCAAGGTCCTGCTGCTGGGACTCCTGGGGCTGCTGCAGAGCGCGATCCTGCTGGCCACCATCCTTCTGCGGATCCCACTGGCTCTGGACGGCCTCGGGCTTCTCCAGGCCTTCCTCTTCCTGTTCGCGGCCTGCCTGGGCGGCGTGCTGCTGGGGCTGATCATGTCCAGCCTGACGGCCAGCGCCGAGCAATCCATGAGCCTGGTCTCGGTCGTGCTGATCCTGCAGCTGGTCTTCTCGGGCGCCTTCATCCGGGCCGAGAACATGCCCGAGCCTCTCAACACCTTGTCCCTGCTGGCGGTCAGCCGCTGGTGCTTCGGCGGACTGGCCAGCCTGGCCCGCCTCAACGAGCGCCTGCAGGAACTGGGCCTGCCCTTCGCCGGGGTGGACTTCGCGATCTCCCCGGGGTCGATCTTCGGGATCCTGCTGCCGGTGCTGGCCCTCCACTTCGTCCTGGCAGCGGTGGCCCTGAGGTGGCGCGAGGCTCGCAGTTGATCCGGGCCGCGCTGCTGGCCCTGGTCCTGGCGCTGGCCTGGAGCCCTTCGGCCCTGGCGGCCCCGGACCGCCGCCTGGTAATCCTCCAGGAGGGCAGCGCCTGGATCCTGCCGGAGCTGGACCACACCGTCTACCAGCCGCAGCGCTACGTGCTTCGCGGCGACGTGGCGCACCTTCGCGGGCTGGAGGGTCTGCCGGTGCGCCTGGCCGGACGATGGACCCCGGGTGAAGTCACCCTCCGGAGCCGGCTGGACGAGGGGCCTTCAGCCCTCCATGCCCCCGCAGGAGCCACTCGAGGACGCCTTCAGGGTGAAGTGCTCTCCCGGGATCCTCCGCAGGTCCGCCTGGCCATGGGGGGCGGCCGGCACCAGGACGTCAACCTGCAGTGGGAAGGCCCGCCCCCCGCGATCTGGGCGACGATGGCGGCGGGCAGCCTGTGCACCGTGGAGGCCACCGTGGCGGGCTCAGAAGCCATGGACGTCCGCCTGGCGCCGCCTCGACAAGACCACGCCCGACGAGGACCCGTCCGCGTCCTGGCCCAACTGGGGGAGAGCTTCCTGCAGGCGGCCCTGACCCGCTTCCGCAACAGCCAGCCCCAGGCCTTCCAGTGGACGGATCCCGAAGGCCGGACCCGCCTGGCGGTCTCGGACCTGGGGGTGACGCTCCTGGACTGCACGCCGGGCCAGGTCCGCCTGTATGGCTCGCTGACGGGGGCCACCCGCCTTCTGGGGCACCAGATGCCCCGAATCGAAGGGCACTGGGAGGTCCTGAGCCGCCCGACCCTGGTGGGGGCTGAACTGGAATTCGAGCTGGTGCCGGACAGCCTGCGCCTGCGCCTGACCCGGCCCCTGGCGCTGGCCCTGCCCGCAGAGGTGAGCGCCAACCTGCAAGCCCTGCTGGCAGCCGGTCTGGCCCGGGGATTCCGGGTCCCCGTCCCGGGGGCCTACTGGAAGGACCTGGTCTCCTCCGGCGCGGTGCGTGCCAGCGATCTGTCCCGGATGGAGGTGCTGACCCTGCCCACCGGGGATCGGCGCACGGGGTTGGTCGTGGTGGCGGGTCCGACGGCGCCGGGCGTGCGCGAGTCGGGTCCCGACCTCTTCCGCGACCGCCTCCGCGAGCCCGGCGGGTTTGCCGTGGCCTTGTCGGCGGAGGCCATGTCCGACGTCCTGAAGCGCCAGGTCCCCTCCCTGCTGCCGCTGCGCCAGACTCTCCCCCCGCAGGCTCGGGTCCGCCAGCCGGTCCTCTTCATGCAACTGGAGATCGATGCCGTGGAGATCACCGAACTCCAACTGGACTACCGGGCCCTTCAAGGCCGAGGCGTCCTGGGAATCCAGGAGCTGGTCGCCCACGTGCACTGGAAGCTGGGCCCCTTCTCGGGCTGGGAACCGGGGGCCAGGCTGCGTGGAGTGGCGGGGCTGGAGAGCCGCCCGGGACCGCCTCTGAGCCTGGTCTTCCGCCCGGAGTTGGAGAGGATCGAGTTCCTGTCCAGGCATCTGCGCAGCCGCGGAACCGAAGAGCAGGAGCACCTGCGTCGGCAGATCGCCGAGGGCCTGCGCGCCGTCCCGCTGGACGTGCTGCTGCCCTCCCACATGCCCGTGACCGCCCTGGGCCCGGGGGCCGTCCTGGAGTTGCTGGACTTCCAACCCTGGCCCGAGGAACTGGTCCTGCAGGGGCGCTGGATGCCGACGCCTTGACCCGGATTCACCCCTCGAACCAGACAGGTCCCCACCTGATCCGCGGCGAATTTTCTCCAGATTGAGCTTGTCGGCGTCGCCATCCCCATGGGTCCCTGCGGGGTGGCCACCGGACTCCAAGGAGGAACCGAGATGATTGCTGGACTGAGCGGCATGGGCAACCTGGCCAACATGGGCAACCTGGCGACCATGGTCGGCTGGATGCAGCAGATCGACCCCAAGAACCTCTTCGTGAACATGGGCCCGGATCTGGACCCCAGCGTGGCCATGGGCAACACGGGCACGATGGCCGTCCCCGGGGTCAACTTCGACGAGCTGCGCCAGATCATGATGACCCTCCAGGAGACGACCGCCACCCTCGAAGAGCGGGACCGCCTGTTTGCCGAACGCGGCGAGAAGGACCTGGAAGAAGACAAGGCGGCCTATTTCCGAGAGAGGCACTACGAGTGGCCCAACGGCCCCGAGGGAGAGCCTGTGGCGGTCAATGGGGCAGAAACCCCCGAGCAGGCCGTCGTGCGCCAGCAGTACGAGCGACGCAGGCTGGAAGCCTTCCAGGACGCGCAGATCTCGGCCGACAAGACTCCCCCCACTGGCTCCGCCCGCGCACGACTGGCCGAGCTGACCGGCGACGCCACCAGGATGCAGGAGCTCCTCTCGCAGCCCGACGGGCAGAAGCGCTTCCAGGAGCTGTCCGAGCAGGCCCAGGTCGAAGAGGAGACCGCCAACATCCGGACCCGGGCCCAGGAGCTCAAGCAGACCATGCCCCGCGACCTGTACGGCCGGGTGGATGAGGTTCGCGACGACGTTCTCGCCCGCCGGACCTTGACCCGGGCGCAACTGGCCTCCACCCCTGAGGCCCTGGCCTTGAAGAACTACCAGGAGAGCCTGCAGGAATGGGCCGCGGCACAGAAGCGCCAGATCGCCGAGATCTCCGACAACTGGGCACCCTACAACCCTCAGACCTTCCAGATCTGAGCGGGCCTGGGGGGGGGCAGGATGCCCCTCCCCAGGTCGCCCTGGTGCGTCCTCCCCTCTTCCAGGTTCCCGGCAGCCTGAGCTGCACCGGTGCGGCTCCCCCCATCGGGCTGGCCTGCATCGCAGGGGCCCTGCGGGAGGCTGGGTTTTCTTTGCAGATCCTGGACGCCGCCGCCGAAGGGCTGGATCGGCGCCACCCGCTCTCCAGCCCCATCGGCCCCCTGCTCCTGATCGGCCTGAACGTCCAGGAGATCGTCGAGCGCCTCGACCCGGGCGTCCGCATCGTGGGCATCTCCCACATGTATCTGCACGAGTGGCCCATCCTCCGCACCCTGGTCGAGCTCCTCAAGGCCACCCGTCCGCAGGTCCAGATCGTCCTCGGAGGCGAAAACGCCACCTCCTTCTGGCCCTGGATCTTCCGCCAGTCCCAGGCGGTCGACTACTGCGTGAGAGGCGAAGGAGAACACACGATCGTGGCCCTGGTCCAGGCCTTGCTGGAGGGGCGCGATCCAGAGGCCATTCCGGGCGTCGTCTCGGCCAGGACAGGACCGGGGCCGGCGGTCGAGCGCTGCCGCCACCCGGAAGATCTTCCAGGGCCGGCCTGGGAGCTATTTCCTCTGGAGAACTACCTGTCGGCTCCCGACGGATTCGGGGTGAACCGCGGCCGGGCCATGCCGGTCCTGGCCAGCCGGGGATGCCCCTACGACTGCAGCTTCTGCTCGGCCCCCGGGATGTGGTCGCGCCTGTACCGGACGCGCCCCCCCCACCAGGTCGTCCAGGAGATGAAGTCCTACATCCAGCGCTATGCCGCCCAGAACTTCAACTTCTGTGATCTCACCGCCATCCTGCACCGGGACTGGATCCTGGAGTTCTGCCACCACCTCCGGGCCGAAGGCCTGAACCTCACCTGGCAGTTGCCTTCTGGGACCCGCTCGGAGGCCTTGGACGAAGAGGTCCTGCGGGCCATCCATGCGGCCGGGTGTCGGAACCTCACCTACGCCCCGGAGAGCGGCTCAACCAGGATGCTCCGGGTGTTCCGCAAGCGGGTGAACCTGGATCGGATGGTGCAGTCCATCCGCACCGCCAGCCGCGTGGGCCTGGTGGCCCGGGTCAACGTCATCATCGGCCACCCCGACGAAGAGATGTCCGACCTGTGGGCATCGCTCCGCCTGTTGCTTCGCTGTGCCTGGGCGGGAGCCCGGGACGCGGCGGTGATGGTCTTCACTCCCTATCCCGGCTCACGCGACTTCGACCGGATTCTCCAAGAGCAGGGGCTGGAGATCGATGACCTCTACTGCTACACGGCCCTGGCCCGCGGCGGACGACTGCAGGCCACCTTCAACCCGTCCATGGGCCGGCGCTTCCTTCTGTCGGCCCAGAAAGCCATGTTGGCGGCCTTCTACGCCGTGGCCCTGGCCCGAAACCCGCGAAGACTGTTCGGGGTGCTGTTCAGCCTGCTGACAGGCCGCGAGGAGACCCAGCTCGACCAGTTCCTGCGCACCCGCGGCGGGTTCCTGGCACCGACCCGGCTCAATCCTGAGAATCCGCAGACCGAGCCACTCGGAAGCCGTTCCCGTTGATCCGCTCGGTGGGGATGAAGCGCTGACGGGCGGAGGTCCGGGTCTCCTCCGGGCCATTGCTGTACCAGCAGCCTCCACGAGAAACCCGATAGTCCGTCCCGAAAGACGGATCCTGGTGAGTGTTGCCCGGGTAACGGTCATACCATTCCTGGCACCACTCATTGGCGCTCCCCGCCATGTCCAGGCATCCGAAGGGCGAGGCTCCACCCGGAAGGCTTCCGACCTCACGAACCTTGGCGGCGCTGGAATCCAGGACCCAGGCCTTCTGGAGTTCCCACTTCGGCCCCCAGGGGTACCTGCTGGCGTCGGCGCCACGCGCGGCCTTCTCCCACTCGGCCTCGGTGGGGAGACGAAGACCTGCCCATTGGCAGTAGGCCTGGGCATCCTCCCAGGACACGCCCAGGACCGGCGCCTTGGGCCCCCACTTCTCGGCCTCGGCCTCCCAGACTTCCCCGGCCTGGTAGCCGGTTTCCGAGACGAAGCGCTGGAACTGCGCGTTGGTCACCTCGGTCCGACCGATCCAGTAATCCGGAAGGCTCACCTGACGCACCGGCTTCTCGTCCGGGGCCGCCTGGGCGTCCTCCGCCCCCATCGTGAAGGCGCCTGCGGGAATCCGGATCAGGACCGAGCCGTCCTTGGCATGCACCGCCTGTTCCCGGGTCCTGGCCAGGGCTTCGGCCGCCTCGGTGGAGTACGGCGAAGGACTCGGATCCGGAGAAGGACCGGCAGAGGGCGAGGCCAGCGAGGTCGCGTCGGCAGAGGGAGGTTCTCCGCCCTGGAAGGAGACCGGGCGTCCGCAACCGGCGAGAATCAAGACCAGACCGAACAAGAGCAGATGGCGCAACATAGAGACTCCTCGGCCGGAGACCCCCCCGGCCCGGGAATGCCCTCCCCCTTTCTGAAAGAGGTTCCCGGTCCCTGCCCGGGGTTCACCTCGTGGTGCCGGAACGCGGGGACGGCCGCCGGGTTCGAGACCCGGACGGGAAAGGCCCGGCGGAGCCGGTTTCTAGAGAGTGTCCAGGGCCTGGCGGGCCACCCCGACCCCGGCCAGGCTCATCCCGAGAAGGGTGGCCGACATGGCCAGGGCGTTCCGAGGGACCCCGGAGGCCTCCAGCAGGGTCAGGCCCTGTTCAGGGTTCACTCCCTGGCGCAACGAGGAGGCAAAGTGCATGAGCGCGGAAATCTGTCGATCCGTCAGGCCCAGGCTTCCGGCCAGTCGCCGGATCTCGGTCTCCTCCGCCTCCAGGAGCTGCCCGTCCTGCCAGGCCATCGAGCACAAATCCAGCGTCAGGGCACAGCGCAGATCGGTCGCAGCCAGGCGCGTCAGGGTTGCCTGGAGGTCCTCGGTACCGGGAGTGGTCGCCGCCATCACCCGCCCGCGCGCGTCGGGGCCCAACACGAAGTGCTTGCAGAGCTCCTGCAGGGCCAGAATCTCCTCGGAGCTGACCAGGCCATCTGCTCCGGCCAGGGAGGCCACCACCGCCAGGTAATCGGCCCGGTCGGATTCGTTGTAGTCCATCAGGTGCAGGTCCGCCATGGAAGCCCCCTGTCTCGATAGGATTTGGCAGGCTGGCCTTCGCCGGGGCGAGCAGGCGACCTGCCTGAAGCGCTCATCGTTCCGTCGACGGCTTCTCCTGGCCCGACGGTTGGGAAGACGGGGCCTGCTGTTCGAGCCGGACCAACATGCCTCCCAGCAGCTCCATCAGGTCTTCCTCTTCGCGCTTGCGCTTCTTCCAGGCCTCCAGGGCAGCCTGCAGGTCGGCCGAGCGGAGCTGAAGGGTTCTGGCTTCGCGCGTCAGTTCGGCGACGCGCTGCTCGAGGGCCGACCGGCGGGCCGCCACCTGCTGTTCCAGAACCTGCTCGTGGGCATCCAGGGCCTCATCCCGGCGCTGGCCGTCCAGCAGCACCTCTCGGACCGGGGCCCCCTTCTCCTGGAGGATGCCCAGGACCACGAGGCGCGCCTCCTCCTCGGAGAGCCCCTGAACCTGCCGATCCAGCTCCTCCAGACAGATTCCCCCGGGGGGGTCCCCCAGTCCGTGCTCGCGGTAGATCTCTTCCCAGGTCTTGTCCAGCCCCAGATCCGCCGCCTCGCCGCGAGCGCGGTCATGGGCCTCCTGAACCCGGAGTTCCTCCAGGCTCAGGACCTGGGTCGGGACCGGCGCCACCTCCTCCTCCCGAGCGGGCACGGAGCGTGTCGCATCGTGGACCAGCCCGAGCGTCACCAGCAGACGAGTCAGCTTCATGACAATCCCAGTTCCCTCTTGAGTTCATCCAGGCGCCGGTCGAGCTCGGCCGCCTCCAGATGGCGGTAGCGCTCAGGCAGGAAGGCCTCGTCGGTGCACTCCTTGACCGCCACCAGGTCCATGTATTCCAGGTTGCGTCGATGCGGGACGGGGCGATACTGGCCCACCACGTCGGAGAGGACCTCCTTGAGGGAGCGCGCTCCTTCCACCTGCAGGTCGAAGAGACGCTGGGCCCGGACCATGATGGCCTCCATCTCGTTGCCCCCGACGTCCAGCCCGGCAGGCAGCTCCGGCAGCTCCTCGGGGGGCAGCCCGACCTTGCGGGCCATGGCCACGAAAAGCTCCTGGCGCTCGGCATCGCTCTGGGGCGGGAAGAGGGGGATGTGGACGTCCAGGCGGCCAGGCCGCTTGAGGTCGACCTCGACCAGGTCAGGCCGCGAGGTGGCGAAGACCCAGACGATCCGCCCCCGGTTGGCGGTGTTGCTCATCTCGGCGGCCAGCATCGCATAGATGCGACCCGAGACCCCGCTGTCATCGCCTCCGCCGCGCTTGCCCGTCATCTGGTCGGCCTCGTCCACGAACACGATGACCTGTCCCAGGGCACGCAGGACCTGGAAGATCTTCTCCAGGTTGCCCTCGGTGGCGCCCATCCACTTGTCGCGGAAGTTCTTGAACACCACGAACGGCACGCCGACCTCGCCCGCAAAGCAGTTCGTCAGCCAGGTCTTTCCCGTGCCGATCCGGCCGGTCATCAGATATCCCATGGGAACCGAGCTGAGCTTGCCCTCGCGGATCAAGCGGGAATCCTGGCGCAGCCAGGCCTTGGCCTCGGCCAGGCCCGCCACGTCGTCCAGGGTCCGACGGGCCTCGACGAACTCCAGCAGACCGTAGCACTCCTTCTCGATCAGCTCCTTCTTGAGGTCCGCCAGGTACTTCACCGAAATCTTCCGCTGGTTGCGGACCGCCAGGGCCACCATGTGCAGGATGTTGACCCGGGTCAGGCCGACCAGCTTGCCGGCCATGCTGGCCAGGGGCAATTCGCAGGCCTCATCCAGATCCGGGAACTGTCCCTTGAGGAACTCCAGATACTCCAGGCAATCCTCTTCGGTGGGCAACGGGATGTGCACCTTGGCCGAGTAGGGGTTCTCGACCAGCGAACGGTTGAGCCCCGCCAGATTCTCGGTCAGCAGCACCGTGGCCAGTTGAGCCCCCAGCATGCCGGGGTCGGAGGCCCAGTCCAAAAAGCGGATCAGGGTCTCGGTCGAGCGGTCGTTCATGTGGGCCGGATCGGCCTGGGGCACGATGTACTGCACGAAGTCGATCAGCACCGCGGTGCGCAGTGGGCTGCGCACCACCTGGCCCTTTTCCACCACCGTCCGGGTCTGGCTGTAGCGCAGGAAGGAATCCATCATCTCCAGGGCCTGGCTGGCCTCTCGGGGCAGACGCCCGGAAGTGAAGGTGGTCTGGGTCCACTCGTCCAGGATCTTCAGGTAGCGGTGGAACTCCTCCTGGCCCTTCAGGGGCTTCAGGCCGGCTCCGCGGCTGTAGTACAGGACCACGTCGAAGGTTCCGAAAAGGACCTGGGCCAAGAACTCCTTCAGGGGAAGGAACTTCAAGCCGGCGTCCCCGCGCCAGGGGACCAGGTCGAAGACGTTCCCGGAGACCAGGAACTGACTGACCGTCCCGGCCCGGAAGACCTCGCGCATCTCCTGGACCCAGGCCGGATAGGGCTCGGTGCGGGGCACGCTCATGGGTTCTCCTCCGTGTGCACCATCAGGCCTCGACCCCGAAGATCGGTGGAGGCGCGTCCAACTCGGTCTGGACGCTGCCCAGGATCTCGGAGTTGGCCTTCATCCAGTCCTGGGTCTGGGTGAAGGACTGCATCACCTCGTCCACCCGCCCGCTCAAGGAGCCCGCGTCCCGGGACAAGGTGGCCTCCTGGATCATCAGCTTGACCTGCTGCTCGATCCTCAACAACTCGGCCTGGATGAACTGGGCATTCTCGTAGGCCTTCTCCAGGTTCTCGCGCTGCTTGCGGGTCAACTCCAGGGTGCTGGCCAGGGACTTCGCGATCCGCTCCTTGCCGGGGTCGTCGCAGACCTCCTCATACTGCCTCTCATACCCGGCGATCTCCTTGTCCAGGACCTCGCGACTGTTCTGTCGCAAGTGGGTCTCCAGCACCTGACTGGAGACCAGGAGGCGCAGGAAGACCCACAGCATGCGGTTGAGGCTCTCGGTGAGGGGCTGCTCGAAGCCCAGGCTGCTGCCGCTCTTGCGGGCCACGTCGAGCATGTCCCGGCATCGTCGCTCCAGGTCGGCGTAGCGCATCTGGCGCTTGTCGGTCAACCCGTCCAGCATGGCCTCCTTGCGCGCCACCTGGTCCCCACTCTGCTCGGCGGCGGCCATCGCCTGGACCCACTTGCGGAAGCGCTCGTCGTGACTGACCAGGAACAGGTAGGCCACCTCGGCGCTGGCCCCCAGAAGCCAGAACCCGGGGTTGGCCAGGCCCAGGACCAGGATCCCCCCGACGGCCAGGACGTTGACGGGCACCTCGCCAAGGCCCTTGACGTGGGGCCGCACGAAGAAGGCCCGCTTGACGTAATCCCAGAAGGACAGATTCCTGGCCGCCATCTCAGGTCGTCACCCGCGTGAATTCCCGGGCCACTAGTTGCACGTCCTTCTTGAAGTCCGCCGACTCCTGGGCCTGGAGGGGATCCGTCCCTCGGGCCCGGGGGGGCTCCTTCTCGATCTGCACGGCCAACCGACCGGGAGCCGGGGTGAAGATCCAGATGCGGTCCCCCAGATAGACCGCTTCGGCGATCGAGTGGGTGACCAGGAAGACCGTCGCCTCCACCTCGTGCCAGAGATCCACCAGCAGGCGCTGCATGTCCAGACGGGTGGGCTCGTCCAAGGCCGAGAAGGGCTCATCCATCAAGATGATCCGCGGGTGCAGGACCAGCGAGCGGGCCAGGGCCACGCGCTGCTGCTGTCCTCCCGAGAGCTGACGAGGATACTTCTGGGCGTGGTCCTCCAGGCCCACCTTGCGGATCCACTCCATGGCCAGATCGACGCGCTCCGCCCGGGTGCGGGCCGGCTCCTTGAGCAGGTCCAGCCCGAACAGGACGTTCTGCAGGACGGTCAGGTGCGGGAACGAGCTGTACTTCTGGAAGACCATGCCCCGGTCGGGCCCGGGGCCCGTCAGCGGCTGGCCGAAGACCAGGACCTCGCCCTGGGTCGGCGGCACGAACCCCCGGAACCCGGCGATCAGGTTCAGGACCGTCGACTTGCCGCACCCCGAGGGCCCGAGCATGGCGATGAACTCGCCACGGCCGGGGATGTCTTCGATACAGAAGTTCAGGTCGCGAACCGCCGTGAACTCCCGCGGGGTTCCCCGGTTGAAGGTGTGGCTGACGTCGCGGAACTCGACGACGTTGGGAGTCTGGCTCATAGGTATCGGTAGGGGAACAGCCGCCGTCCCAACCAGCCCAGGAACTGGTCGGCGGCGAAGCCGATCAACAGGATGATGAGGGCCGTCCAATACATGTGCGGCTTCTCGAAGCGGTACGAGCTCATGAAGATGAAGCCGATTCCCGCGTCGGCCAGCAGACTCTCGGCCACGATGATCCAGGTCCAGCCGATCCCGAAGGCCAGGCGCGCCGCGCTGTAGATCTCGGGCAGGGCCATCGGGAACAGGACCCGGACCAGCAGATCGTGCCGCCGCGCCCCCAAGGTCTGGGCCGTGTTGAGGAAGATCTCCTCGACGTTCTCGATCGCCGCGATCACCAGGGGGAGCATGAAGAAGAAGCAGGCCATCGTCAGGAAGGCCAGCTTCTGGGACTCCCCCTGGAACCAGGCGAAGGTCAGCGGGATGATGGTGATCAAGGGCAGATAGCCGGCGATCACGTTCAGAGGCTCGAAGAAGGCCCGGACCGGTCCGAAGGCCCCCATCAACAAGCCCAGGGGAATCACCAGCAACAAGGCCATGCCCCAGCCCTTGAGCACGCGGACCAGGCTGACCTGGATGTTCTCGAAGAGCTGACGTCGGGTGATGAGGTCCGGCAAGGACTCCGCGATCTCCTGGGGCGAGGGGAGGATCACCGAGGAGACCACCCGCTCCTCAACCGGCCCGCGGGTGATCCCCCACCATGCCGCCAGGACCAGGCCCGTGAAGACCAGGGCCAGACCCAGGCCGAGCAGGCCGGGAAGGGGCTGCCGGATCTGGAACAGGCAGCCGACCTTCCCGACCATTCGATGAAGCCAGCCGCTCACTCGGCTTCCAGTTGGTACACCGAGACTTCGACCCGGCGGTTCTTGAAGTGGTTCTCGGGATCGGCGGGATCAGCGGGGACATCCCAGCCTTTGCCCTCGACCACGAACTTGTTCCCAGGGAACTTGTACTTGTTGACCAGGGCGTTGCGGACGGCCTCGGCGCGCTGGGCCGACAGCTCGCGGACCAGCTTCTCGTCGACGGCCCCCTTGCGGGAGGAGTCGGTGTGGCCGACGATGGCGATGCGGGCGTTGCCGAACTGACCGGCCAGCTTGGCGGCGCGCTCCAACACGGCGTCGACGTGCGGGTCATACAGGGTGCCGGGCTTGGGGTTGCCCATGTCGTCGCGGGCCGGCTCGCGCAGGTTGGCCGAGTTCGGATAGAACTGGATCTGCAGCGAGGTCGTGACGATCGGGGCTTCCGCCGAGACCTTGGAGTAGGTGGCCGGGGCGAAGGAGGTGGTGGACTCGTCCTTGTGCTCCTTGAAGCGCCCTTCGGCGGCCAGCTTCTTGATGATCGAGAAGTCGGCCACCTCATCGAAGCGGATCGAGCCGCGGATCAGGCCCAGCTCGCGGTAGACCGTGGAGATCGAGTTCCAGGTCCGCTCGAAGTTGGTGGGGCTGTTGGCGTTGAGGAAGAACTCGCGGTTCTCGGCGAAGTTCGTGGTGTGGGCGTCGGCCGCCATCCCCTGGACCTCCTGGGGATCCATGCGGTAGCCGTCGGCCATCCACTTGATGGCCTGCGCGAAGGTCGTCGACTCGCGGTCCTTGATCATCTCCATGCCTTCGAAGATGCCCTCGACCAGGCCGGCCACGATCTCGGGATGGTCCTTGGCGAAGTCGGCGCGGACTGCCCAGACGTCGGCGATCAGCTTGTTGGCCTCGGCGGTGGTGGACAGAAGCCGGGTCCCGGGAACCTTCTCGGCGATGTTGTAGATGTCGGGAGCCCAGGAGACGCAGGCGTCGATGCTGGGATCCGAAACGAAGGCCGCGGCGGCCTCGAAGGCCGTGGCCGTGTACTTGACCTGGACGTCCTTCAGCGGGTTGAGCCCGGCGGAGATCAAGAGGCTGTTGATGTAGTACTGCGAGGGGCTGTTGACGGCATAGACCAGGGTCTTGCCCTTCAGGTCGCGCACGCTCTTGATGGCCTCGCGCACGACGATGCCGTCTCCTCCGGCGGACCAGTCGACCTGCTGGAAGATCCGCAGGGCCGTCCGCGAGTCCTTGGCCAGCTCTTCGGAGAACAGGACCATCATGTCCAGGGTGCCCCACAGGACGTGGCTCTGACCTGAAGCGTAGGCGTCCCGGGCCTGCACGGCGTCGTCGACCAGCTTGAGGTTGACCATGAAGCCGTGCTTCTTGTAGAACACGCTGTCGGGGTTGGGCGCAAAGCCGTGGTTGGCGGCCACGATGGGCAACCACCCGATCCACACGTTGATCGGGAACTCGACGACCTTCTTGTCCTTGTCCCACTTGTAGCTGCTGACGCCCTTGACGGCGGGCAGCTTCTGGGCCGGGACGTAGCTGTACTCCTGGAAGGTGGTGACCGACCCGGGCGCCCCGGCGGCCGCCTCGGCCCCGGAGCCCGCGTCGCCCCCGGCGCCCGCAACCGGAGAGGCCGGGCCTCCCCCGATCTGGGGCAGGGTCCCCTTGCCTGCCAGCATCTTGTAGCCGAAGAAGGCCAGGGCTCCCACGATCAGGAGCACGACGAGCTTGCCTGCGGCTGTCAGGCCCGCGGATTTCTGTTCAGCCATGAAAAACCTCCTTGAGAACTGGGATGGGAAAGAGCCCACCGGGAAGGCGGGAAGAGCATCGGGGTCGCGACCGGGACCTCAGGCGCCCTGGGCCGGGCCCAGATCCCGCTCCATCGGCGGAGCCTGGATCGGGGCGGTGGTCGGGGCGGCGGCCAGCCCCATGGCGGAGGCGAACTCGGCCAGGGCCTGCTGTTCGAGGGCTGCCTCCTCCTCGGCCTTCAGCTTCCACTCTCCCGCCGAGGCGGCGTCGCTGGCCACGCGAGCCTTGCCCATGGCGTCGGTCATCCGCTGGTCCAGGTTCTCCTCCAGGCGGTCCAGGGTGGCCCCGCTTCCCGCCAGGTCAAAGGAGGTGGCGGTGGCGATCTCGGCCAGTTGGGCCTGGGCCTCGGCGATCTCGGCCCGGGAGAGCTTCTGCTTGATGCTCTCGATCCGCTTCTGGGCCTCGCGGACGTACACGTCGCGCTGCTGGGAGAGGTTGCGGTACAGATCGTCCGCCTGCTTGAACTGGGCTTCGTTGTCGGCCAGGCCAGCTTTGAGGCTCTTGAGCTGCAAGGCCAGTCGGCCCGCCGCCTCCATCTGGCCGGCATTGAAGAGGGCCGAGGCCTGGGCGGTCATCCGGTCCACTTCCTTCTTCTCGCGCTCGACCTGCATCTTGAGGCGCTCCACCAGGCCTGCCTGGCGGGCCAGGTTCTTGTTGTAGTTGCCCACGGCCGAATGCAGGGCCTGGACCTCGGCCTCCAGGAGGGCCTTCGGATTGGCGGTCTCTAGCCCCGAGATGAAGAGGCTGAGGAAACCCTTGATCAGCTTGCTGAGGCGCTCGAACACGATAGACCTCCAGTCCGGTTTCGGCGAGTCGCAGACACGCCAGCGAAAGGGTTCCCCGTCCAGGCGCGAGTTCCTGGGAGGCCCGGGAAGGCAACCCGCGTCGTCGGACGCCCGTCTCCAGCCCGGTCGTCGATGGCTCGCCCCCCTGAAGCCCCGGGCTGTTCAGGCCGGGAGAAGGGGCGATCCGATTTGCGCAGAAGTCGAGGCGTCCGCACCCGGGGGAGGAACCATCCTCCTGGCGTCCTGGATGCTCCCCGACCGCATCCACTGATCTGCCCCTCACGCGTGCGAATCACGGAGGCTTTCCATGAACATCGTGCAGTTGAAGGACGGCGTCTTCGAAGTCGGCGCCGTCGATTGGAACCAGCGCAGCTTCCACGGCTATGCCACCCCGCGCGGCATCACCTATAACGCCTACCTGATCATGGATGAGAAGATCACCCTGATCGACACGGTGAAGGAGCCCTTTGCCGACGAGCTCCTGGCGCGCATCCGCCAGATCGTGGATCCGGCCCGCATCGACTACGTGGTCTCCAACCACGCCGAACCCGACCACTCGGGGGCGCTGCCGCGCGTGATGCAGGTGGCCAGCGGAGCCAAGGTCGTCACCGCCGATCCCGCCGGATTGAAGGTCATCTCGGGGCACTATGGCGTCGAGTTCGACTACCTGCCGGTCAAGGCCGGGCAGACCCTCTCGCTGGGTCGCCGGGAGTTGACCTTCGTGGCCACCCCCATGCTGCACTGGCCCGACAACATGGTCACCTGGTGCCCACAGGAGAGGATCCTCTTCTCGAACGACGCCTTCGGCCAGCACCTGGCCACCAGCCAGCGCTTCGACGAGGAGCAGGACCTCTCGGTGGTCATGCACGAGACCCGGACCTACTACGCCAACATCCTGCTGCCCTTCGGGAAGCAGGCCCAGAAGGTCCTCAAGACCGTGCGCGAGCTGGACCCCGAGATCATCGCCCCCAGCCACGGCGTGATCTGGCGTGGCCACATCCCGCAGGTCCTGAGCGAGTACGACCACCTGGCCTCCGACGAGGTCGAGCCCAAGGCCGTGGTGGTCTTCGACTGCATGTGGGGTGCCACCGAGAAGATGGCCCGAAACGTGGTCGAGGGCTTCGCCCGCAAGGGCCTCAAGACCCGGCTCTTCGACCTGCGCGTCGACGCCCTCTCGGACATCATGACCGAGATCCACAAGGCGGAGTATCTGGCCATCGGCTCGCCCACCCAGAACAACACGATGATGGCCAATGTCGGGGCCCTCCTGACCTACTACAAGGGCCTCAAACCCGGCCCCAAGAAGGCCTTCGGCTTCGGCTCGTTCGGCTGGAGCGGGCAGGCCGTGGGCGAGATCAACGCCTTCCTGGAGTCCGCGGGCAGCCAGATCGTCCTGGACCTGGCCCAGACCCGGCTGCTCTACACCCCGGACGCCGAGAAGCTGGCGGCCCTGGAAGAGGCGATCGCCTCCCTGTAACCTCCCCGGCATCTGCCGGGGAAATCGACCAGGGCCTGCCCGGCGGACGCCGGGCAGGCCCTGGTCTTTCCGGTCGGGTCAGGAAGCTACAGCTTTTCCAGGGCTGCGGTGAGGAAGCGCCAGAAGCGCTGCACCGAGCTGACCTGGACGGTCTCGTCGGGGGAGTGGGCTCCCCGGATGTTGGGCCCGAACGAGATCATCTCCATGCCGGGATGGCTGGAGCCGATGATCCCGCACTCCACGCCCGCGTGACAGGCCAGGACCTTGGGGTCCTGCCCGAAGATCTCGCGGTACAGCCCGCTCATCTTGCGCACCAGGTCGGAGTCCGGATTCGGATCCCACCCGGTGTACTCCCCTTCGAAGTGGACCTGGGCCCCGATCATCTCGAAGAGCGCACGGATCCCGATGGCCAGGTCCCGCTTCTCGGTGTCCACCGAGCTCCGGCTCAGGCAATCCACGCGCAACTCGCCGTCCCGGACCAGGACCCGGGCCAGGTTGTTGGAGGTCTGCACCAGACCCGGGACGGCCGGACTCATCCGATGGATCCCGCTCAGGACCGTGTAGAGGGCGGCCAGCAGCCGGGACTGGAAGCCTTCCTCCAGGACCTCCGGGGCGGCCTCCACCGGGCGACTCTCCAGGCGAAGAAGTGGATCCGTCAGCCGGTACTCCTCGGCATAGAGTTCCCGATGACTCTCGACCAGACCGGCGAAAAGGGCCACCGCCTCGCGGGGCACCGCCACGACGGCCTTGGATTCGCGGGGAATCACGTTGCGCAACCCGCCGCCATCGATCCAGCAGATGCGGGTGCCGACCTGCCCGACCGCCGCCATGAGCAGGCGGTTCATCAGCTTGTTGGCGTTCCCGCGGCCCAGGTGGATGTCGATTCCCGAGTGCCCACCCGTCAAGCCGGCCAGGCTCACCTCGAAGAAGTCATGTTCGGGGGGGGCGGAGACGGTGGGGGCCGTGCCCCGGACCAGGATGTCCATGCCGCCTGCGCAGCCGATGGTCAGCTCGGTGTCGTCCTCGCTGTCCAGGTTCAACAGGCGCCGCCCCTTCAGCCATCCCGGCTTCAGGCCGTTGGCGCCGGTCATGCCCATCTCCTCATCGATGGTCAGCAGGACCTCCAGGGCCGGGTGGGGCAGGTCCGTGCTGGAAAGGACGGCCATCGCGGCGGCCACGCCGATCCCGTTGTCGGCTCCCAGGGTGGTCCCCTCGGCTTTGACCTGGTCGCCCTCGACCCCAACGCGGATGCCTTCGCTGTCGAAGTCGAAGATCGTCTCGGAGTTCTTCTGATGGACCATGTCCAGGTGGCCTTGGAGGACCAGCGGCGGACGATTCTCGTGACCAGGGCTGGCGGGCTTGCGGATCAGGACGTTGCCCAGTTCGTCCACCGAGGTCTCCAGGCCGAGGCGATGGCCGAAGTCGACGGCGAAACGGGAGGCCCGCTCTTCCTTCCTGGAGCCGCGCGGCACGGCAGACAGGTCGGCGAAGTGATTCCAGAGTTCCTTGGGTTGGAGTTCCCGGATGTTGGTGCTCATGAGGATCCCAGGTTCTCGGTTCGAAGAGGATTCCTCCTGCCACCCTGCCTCGAGGGGTCGCCTGCTCACCCCTCCCGGGCAGGGGCCAGCCGACGCCAGGTCTGGAACTCCAGTTGCAGGTCCAGGGAGATCCGGATTCCCGTACCGTCCACCAGCAGCGGACGGGCCTGGTATCTCCCTTCGGTCCAAGGAGTGGGCAGGAAGCCCTGCAGGCGGACCTCGGCACAGGGCAGCAGCACGCCCGGGGGCTGACCCGCAGAGGTCCACAAGGGCTGCAGATCCCCCCGAGCCTCCTCGGGCGAGAGTCCTTCTCCGTCCAGTTCCAGGCACAGGAACTCGAAACGCCCCAGATCCACGGGCAGGTCGGTGGGATTGCGCAGGACCAGGGCAAACGGCACCAGCGAACCCGAAGAGATCCTCGATCCGAAGCCTTCAATCCGAGCCTGCAAGGCCGCCAGCGCGGCGGGTTCGTCCGAGACCACCGGATCCAGCCCACCATCACCCAGGGCGACTCCCGACCCGACCGGCCCTCCCGCGGGACGTCGGTAGAACTGCAGGGTGTAGGTGCCCGGGGTCCGCGGCACCGGGAACAGGAGCGTCCCCCCCTCAAGGCCTTCGACCGGGAACCGCCCCCACGGCTGCCCGTTTCGGAAGACCCGGTATCCAAGAATCTGCCCTGGGGGAGGAGGGGGATGGAGGTGAATGGGAGCGATCCGGCCCGGCGCCGCCGGCCCCTTCCAGCGCGCCTGCAGTTCGAAGGACGGCGACCGGCGCAAGCCGGAAGAGGGGAGGTCGACGAAGGGGTCCAGCCTCAGCAGGCGCTCTCCACGAGGCGCCCGGTCTGGGATCCGGCTGCGGATCAACTCGGCGGCGGGTTCCAGCTCGGCCCCCTCGGGAAGCCGGATCCAGCCGGACAAAGGCCGGCGCGCCAGGGTGGCGAGGACGGCCGCAGGCAGCACCGGCTCGGTCTGGAGGCCGGCGGTCAGGACCAGGGCCCGGTCGGGGTTTCCGGCTGGGCCCCTGGTGCCGGAGTCGCCCGGTCAGCCAAGGTCCGAGCCAGGACCACGTCCTCGGGGCCCAGGCCATGAACCGACCCCCGGGTCTCCACCCAGGCTTCCAGAGGGATGGGACGGAGGAGCTCCGGCAGGCCCACGCGCACCTTGTGGGCGGCCAGCAGGACCTGGCGGTTCATCGCCGCCTCGCCGGGCTCGAGCCCTTCGACGACCAGCCACAGGACAAGGAGGACCACGCCCACGCGCCGGGGGGCTTCCAGACGCAGGCCTCCCGCCTCCCAACCCAGACGCCAGCGTCCCGGCCGGGACTTCTCCCACGCCTCCCCCAGGAGCTCGCCGGCCACGGTCAGGGCGCAGCCCGCTCCCAGGACCCAGGCCCCCAGACCCTGGCCGAGAAGGGCGACCAGGACCTCACCGCTGCCCAGCAGCAGAGCGGCCCGCATCTTCCGGCGCCAGGCCACCGCCAGAGCCGGCGGGAGCAGGACGATCCACCACGACCACTCGAAGCCGGGGTGGGGGATTCCGAGCGTCCCCAGGGAGATCCCCAGGGCCACCAGGGGCAGAACCGACCGGGTCCAGCGCAGCCGGTCGGGCGACTCCCCACCGGGCAACCACGGTGCCAGCCCGGCCAACAGGCCGAGAGACCAGGCCGCCCCGGAGTCCAGGGGAGCCAGGGCCAGGATCAGGCCGGCGGCCAGAAGCCCCGCCAGCCAACCGGATCCGAGCATCAGCAGGGCCAGCAGGCCCGCTCCCAGCAGGTGGCTCATGGCTTGTGCCAGGCTGGTCGTGAGCAGCCAGGAAGCGGGGGTCCCTGCCAGCATGGCGCCCACGCCCAGCACGGCGGCCAGCGGGTGCACCGAGGTGCGGCGCAGGCCGGTGAAGAGAGCCAGCAAGGTCAGGATCTGGAAGGTCCCGGCCAGTAGCTGGGCCGAGACGAGGGGGTCTCCCCCCACCACCCCCAGCAGCCGGGCGGGAAGCGAGGCGCTGCCTCCTCCCAGAGGATGGCTGGCAGCGTCTCCACAGGCCGCATACTGGCTGGCCATGGGCGCGTGCTCGACCAGGAAGGGGATGCCCGGATCCAGGTGCATGGCCCCCACCACTGACAGCCAGGCGCCCCCGGCCAGGAGCAGGAGGAAGAGCCTCGAGCCCAGGCCAAGAGGCCGGGGGGTGGGACGCGGGCCCGGCCTTCCAGACCTCCAGGCCGCGCCCAAGGTCCCCAGGCCCAGAAGCGCCACCACCGCCGGAGCCCCCCAGGCCAGACGGGACAATTCCAGACTGAACCCGGGCAGCAGGAAGGCGGCCAGGACCAGGGCCGAGCCCAGGCCCAGCCCCCAGACCCACCCGAGGGTGCCCCCCCACAGGCGGAGGACCCCTCCTCCACCCAGGACGGCTGCCAGGATCCAGGCCCACAAAAGCACGTGATTCACGGCTCAGTCTCCAGCTCGACCCCCGGCAGGAATCCGGTTCCGCCCTCGGCCAGGGCCAGGACCAGATCCATGCGCCAGACTCCGGCCTGCTCCGGCAGCCGGGCGAAGACCTCCAGGTCGACCTGCCCGCGGGCCGGAATCTCCAGGCCCAGGGGAGCCAAGGGCGCGACCGCCAGCGACGGGGGCGGATCCTGGGGGCGGACGGGAACCACCGCCGCCAGCAGACCGTCCCGGGCGATGAAATCGCAGCCCAGGGGATTCGCGACGGTGAAGCGCAGACGGACCAGCCGTCCCGGCTTCAGGGTGTCCAACGAGTCACACGATCGGACCTGCAAGGCCCGCATCCGGGGGCGGAAGTCCATTGCGAAGCGGCAGGCCTTCCCAGCCAGTTTTTGGACCTTCCTGAAGTCTCCCAGGAAGAATTCCAGGGCGTAGGTCCCATCCTCGTGGGGCGCCACGAAGGGAACCTCCAGGGTCCGGACCTCGCCAGGCGCCAGGTCCAGGTCCAGGGGTTGCAGGACCCTCTCGACCTCGGCCGTGCGCTTGCCGGTCTCCTGGCGCACGGTCTCGTAGAAGAGCACCCCCTCGCGCAGGCTCAGGGGCTCCGCTCCGCCGTGGCGCAGCACCACCCGGGCCCGGGCACCTCGACCGTTGCGCAGGTTTCCAGGCAGCCGGATCTCCTCCAGGCGGAGTGGCGAGACCTCCGAGACGAGGGGTCCCACCCTCAGCGGGGGAAGGTCGACCCGATACAACCAGCGCCCGCCGCCACTCCCGCCCCGGGTCCGGTGCACCAGGCTCAGACCAGGGAGGCCCGCCAGGCGCGCCGAGAGTTCCTCTTCGCCCGGATCCTGGCGCAGGAAGAGCCAATCCACCCGCAGGCCGCGAAGCAGGCTGGGGTCCAGGGTGGTCCAGAAGGCCCGAGCGGGCGGCGCCATGTGGAAGGGGGTGGTTCCAACCGGCTCGTCGTCCAGGGGCAGGGCGTGGCCCACCGAGCGCACGCCCGAAAGGCCGCTGAATGTGGACTCATAGAGGATGCTGAAGTTGTTCTCTTCCCGGAAGTTCATCAGCATCCGCTGGCCCGGCTCGACGCGCTTCTCCAACCAGCGTGCGACCTCCCAGTCGGCGGGGTGGAAGTCCAGCACGGTGTGACGGGCCAACCAGGCTCGGGTCTCGGGCAGAAGCCATGCTCCCCGCAGCCACTGTCCCCGTCCGCTCAGACTCTCTGCCCGGTCCCACAGGAACTGCGAGCAGGTCAGGGTCTCCAGCCAGACCAGACCGACCAGGGACGCCACGGCCAGGACTCGAGGCGCCAGCAGCACCCGGACCCGGTCGGGCTCGGCCTGCCAGGAGCCCAGGCGCCCGGGATGGCTTTTCCAGAACTCTTCGAAGACGGCCCCCGCAGCCACCCCCAGGGCTCCCGCCAGGCCCAGACCGGCCGCGAACTGCCAGCG
>Ga0334896_1001316_pt1 | contig 21984 bp, 25 predicted proteins | sample GraSluR3_MG_8_FD_207734 | JGI IMG/M metagenome (GOLD analysis project Ga0334896, IMG submission 207734) | Sludge microbial communities from methane-producing bioreactor in Wageningen University, Netherlands - Granular Sludge_27_06-R3 | ecosystem: Engineered > Bioreactor > Anaerobic >... | reverse complement strand
ATTTTGGTAAATCACGATAAGATTTAATTATTTTGGCATAATGATCACAAAATAACACTTCGGAGGTTGGTCGCACACAAAGTCTTTCTGTTAATTCTTCACTACCACCATGAGTTATCCAAGCAACTTCAGGAGCAAAACCTTCCACATGTTCTTTTTCCATGTTTAAAAGATTTTCCGGAATTAATAATGGCATATAAACATTTTCATGTCCGGTTTCTTTAAATTTTTGATCTAAAATCTTTTGAATATTTTCCCAAATTGCATACCCATAAGGTCTTAAGATTAAAAATCCTTTTACTGATGAATAATCAATTAATTCTGCTTTTTTAACAATATCAGTATACCACTGGGCAAAATCAACATCACGACTAGTAATATCTTTATTTTTTTTCTCTTTCACAAAATTACCTCCATAACTATTACTAATATAATATCATAAAATTAATAATTATTGAATAAATATTATTTCAAACATACTAATAACAATAAATTAATCTTAGGTTGTATTATTTTCTCATTGAAAAAACCCCATACGGGGTTTTTATTTACATCATATCTTCTAACTGATTTTGGGCGTCGCTTCTCATTCTTTTAATTGTCTTTTGTAAATTACCATTTTTATATTGACGATAAGTTGTAAAAACACCGGCGCCAAGTCCAGCACCTAAAAGCATATAGAAAAGACTATTTCGCATTCGCATAACATCACCTCTTAGTTAAAAAATATGACTTTTGGTGTTTTAATTAACACCATTATTATTTTACCTAAACTATAAATTATTATTCATCTTTATATAAATTTATGATTTTTTCTTTTAAAGTAGTTTGTCTTTTGGCTTCATAATTATTATCTACACTCCTTATAAAAGCTTCTTTTTGACCAACTAACATTAATGATTTTTTAGCTCTTGTTACCCCAGTATATATAAGTTTTCGGTATAACATACGTGAAAATGACATATCCATTGGCATAATTATAATATCAAATTCACTACCTTGAGCTTTATGAATACTAATCGCATAACCTAAAGTTATATCAGAAAAATCAATTAAATTATAATCTACTTTCACACCATTAAAATCAATTGTAATTTTTTCCGTTTTATTATTTATATATTTAATTATACCAATATCGCCATTTGCAACATTAGCATCAATATTATTTTTAGTTTGTAATACTTTATCACCTTCACGATATAAACAATCATGATAAACTAAACAATTTTGATAATTTGTTTTTGGATTAAACACATCTTGTAAGGCTTTATTTAAATTATCAATTCCATTTAAGCCACGGTACATGGGGGCGATAACTTGAATTTCTTCTGGTTTAAATTCTTTTTCTAAAGCATTTTGACATAATTTTATAATTATATCTTTAATATTATCCCTTGGACATTCAATAAAATTAAAATCACTTTGTTTGGTTAACCAATTATTAGATAACTGCCCTTCTTTAATTTCATATGCTAAATTAAGAATATAAGAATTTTCCTGTTGACGGTATAAAGTGTTTAATTCAATTAAAGGTACTTTATTCGTCTTAATTAAATCTAATAATACTTGACCAGGTCCAACACTTGGTAATTGGTGATAATCACCAATTAATATTATTTGAATATTTCTTTTTAAACCTTGTAATAAATGATATAAAAGATAATTATCAATCATACTAACTTCATCAATAATAATAAATCTAACATCTGCTTTATTATTTTTATTAACACCAAATTCATTAGTTTCTTTATTCCATTTTAAAAAACGATGAATTGTTAAAGCGGGAAAATTAGTAACTTCACTCATTTTACGCGCAGCTCTTCCCGTTGGCGCAAGTAATGCAATTTGATCTAGTGCTTCTTTTGAATCTAAGTTATATAATTTTAAGTATATGTCAACAATCGCTTTAATAATAGTAGTTTTACCAGTTCCAGGGCCACCAGTAATAATTAATAAACGATTTAGCATACTACTTTTAATGGCATTAATTTGGTCTTTATTATATTTAATTTTATTTTGTTCAATCCATTTTTTAATTACAGAATCAATATTATTATATTCTTTTTTGGGTTTATTTATTAAGTTAACAAGTATAAAAGCATTTTCCGTTTCCGCTTTGTAATAATCTCTTAAATAATATTTTTCATTTTCAATAATAATTTGGTGTTTTTTATTTAAATTAATTATATGATAATCAAATTTATCATTTGCTAAATCAAAACTCAAATAATTGTTAACTGCATTTAATATATTTTCACAATGAAGATATATATTACCTTCTTCAAAACATAATTGACTCATATGATATAAAATACATGCTTCAATCCGAATATCACTTTCCGGTTCAATATTTTGATTAAGAGCAATTTTATCAAGGGTTAAAAAACTAATTCCATCAACATCTAACATAATTTGATATATATTAGTATCAATTTGTTTTAGGGTGTTTTCTTTATATATATTATAAATTTTAGAAGCTTCATTAATAGTAAACCCTAAATTTTGTAATTCAATTATTATTTTATAACTCATTACTTCTTGTTTTAAAACCGCTTGAATCATTTGGGCCTTCTTGTTAGTCATTTGCGAAACATTTAAAATACAAGTATGATCATCAATAATTAAATCTAAAGCTTTATCACCTAACTGTTCAACAATCTTAGTCGCTGTTCTTATTCCAATTCCTTTAAATAATGGAGATGCTAAAAAGGTAATAATACTATCTTTATTATCTGGTAATAATCGTTCATAATTTTCTACTTTAAATTGTTTTCCATATTTGGGATGACTAATAAATTCCCCCACTAATAAATAATCCCCTTTATCTAATGATTCAGGAAATATACCAGTAAAAGTTATCGTGCGATTTAAATATTCATCCTTTTTTAAACCTTTTATATTTTTTACTTTAAACAAACCAACAATAAAACCTTTATCTGTTTGATAAATAATATGACGCACAGAACCTTTAAGTTGGGTTTTCATTAACATCATCCTTAATCTGTAATATTTAATTCAACAATGGTACAGCCAATATTAAACATATGAGGTTGATATAATTTTACTTGGTTATTTTGTTTTAAAACACTTTCTACTTCTTGTTTTAAAATAAAAAGACCACGACCATGAATAATAACAACTTTTTTCTTTTTTAATTTATAATTATCATTAATAAAATCATTAACTAATAAACGCGCGGTATTACGATCATAACCATGTAAATCAAGAGTTGGTAAGTTATCAATAAAAATATTATTTAGTGTATTCATTATATACCTTTAATACCTCTTCTAAAGAAAAAACAGAATAACGGCCACCTAATCTAGTAACTGATAAAGCACCAGTAATATTAGCAATTTTTAAAGTTTTTTCAATATCAAAACCATTAGCAATTCCATAAACAAAAGCGCCATGGAATAAATCACCTGCTCCCGTTGAATCAATCGATTTTACTTTAATACTAGGCATTAATTTAATAATATTATCTTTTTCATATAAACAACCTTTTGCTTCCAAAGTGATAATAATATTATTGTTAAACTCTTGTTTTAGTTTTTGAAATACCTTTATTGTACTATCTGGTTCTTGTAAATTAATTTTCATTTCACAAAAATCTTCTGCAAAGTCTTTAGAACAGACTAAATAATTAACCATTTTACCTAAAATAATATTTTCTTCTTTTAAACTACCCGCATCAATTATACTAATTGCTTTTGGATTATCTTTTATTGCTTTAATTGAAGTATCTAATTCTTGTCCATCAACTAAAATAATATCAGCTTCCACTTTAATTTGATTACGCATCTTCATTTCCTTATTACGATAAGTAAAGGTTGTCCGACTACCATTATTTTTATTAACAACAATAAAACTTAAAGTCGTTTCATATTCATTATCAATTTCTACTTGTTTGGTATCAACTTTTACTTGTTCAAATTCTTTTAAGATTCTTTTCCCATATAAATCATTCCCAACAACACCAATAAAACTGGTATTCATGCCCCATTTTCCTAATAAATATGCAGCATTAGAAGCGGGACCACCACCACATTCAATTTTTTCTGGTACCCTGTTTTTTGAATTTTCATTGGGATAACCATCGACAGGAAATGTTATATCATATGAAGCATGTCCAATACAAACTATTTTTTTCACACTAACCACCTACTATCTTTATTATAGCATAATTATAAATTATGTTTAATTAATAATTTTAGCATTTAACATTTTTTTAGCGATTAAACCAATTATAATTCCAGTTGGAATTGATAGAATAAATAAATAAGGCAAATAATAAATTATATTTATCGTATCCAAATAAATAATCGCAATAATAATTTGGCCAATACTATGCATAACAGAACCAATAATACTAACACCAACAATTGATAATTTTATAAAGCGTTTACTAAAGGCCATAAAAATAATACTTAATAAAGCTCCACTTAAACTAAAAAAGAAAATAATATTAAATAAACCAGTTCTAATAATACCAATTAAAAATACTCTCGTAATTGATATAAAAAAAGCATCTTTAAAACCATATAAATATAAAACTAAAATAATAATTGCATTTGCTAAACCTAATTTAATGCCAGGAATTATACCATTAATAATGGGAATCATACTTTCAATTAAACTAAGGACAATTGATAATGATAATAACATTGATAAACGAACTGTTTTTCTTAAATCCATTATATCACCTCACTACTGCATCATACATTTCTTCATTATCTTCTATCTTTATTATGATACGATTAGGTAAACAAACAATTACTTCATGACTATTTTCAACCCAACCTTGTTTAGAACATAAATGTAAAGGGGAATTTTCCGTTTTTACTCTAATCATATTATCTTTAGTTTCAATCACAATATTCCCATTATAACCCTTGATATTATATTCTTGCTTTAAATTAGAAGATAAATCAATCGTTTTAATTAATTTATTTTCATAATAAACATTGGCGATTTTGTTACCTTGATTAGAATTTATTTTCGGAACTATAAAAATAATTAAAGCGATAATTAAAATAATTACAATTAATATCATATCATTTTTATGCATATTTATCAAAACCTTCAGAATAATATATTTGGTTATCTAAACCATACCATACTGCTTCTACATTATCCAAATTATTTATATAATTTATACCAGTTTCAATTGGCATTAAAAATAATATGGTAGATAATGCATCGCCATAAGCACTATTATCACAAATAACCGTTACTGCCTGCATATATTGAGGTGGAAATAAAGTATTTGGATCAATAATATGATGATATTTTTGTCCTTTATATTCATAAAAACGTTCATAACCACCACTAGTAACAACTACCATATTATTACCTTTTATAACTTGATATATTTCCGTAGTATCATTAGGATCTTCAACCCCTATTGTATAATTATCGTCTTGATAATGACTACCTACTTTAACATTACCACCAGCATTAATAATATATTGATTTAAACCAATACTTTCTAGATATTGACCAACTTTTTCCGTTGCATATCCTTTTGCAATCGCCCCTAAATCAATTTTAATATTATTTTTTTTCATAATGGCCTTATCACTTAAAATAATATTATCAATATCAATACTACCGCTTTCCATTAATTCTTTTTCAGTAGGAATTCCAATTCCTTCTTCTCGATATTGTTTCCAAACATCAATTACATTACCTAATGCAATATTAAGTAAACCATTACTTTTATGATAAAAATCAATACTATATTTGATCATATCATATAGTTTTTCATTTATTATTATTTCTTTATTAATATCTAAATTATGATTAATATAATATAAATTAATTAAATTATCATACGATTGATAACGATCTGATAATTGATGATATTCCTGATAAATATTGTTAATTTCTTTAAAAGCTTTTATTACTAAATTTTTATTATTAGAATAAATTTTTACATTTATATAAGTATCCATATAAAAATAATTATTATTATAAGTAGTTACTTTATTAGAACAACCAACTAAAATAATTAATAAAATCAATAAAAAAAGAGTCTTTATTTGCTTCATTTTACCACCATCTTAAGTATAACATATTATTTATTTTTACCATTATAATTCCATATACCAAGTTTACCATTTACGTAAATAGGTTTTATTATTTCAATATCGCTTAATAGCCAAGCATATCTTCCTATTTCATAATAACCACATAAATATTCATTTTTATTTTGCTTTATTTCATTTATAAACTCTTCTGTCATTAATATACAATCAACTAATTTACATTTTAAAATAATTGCCCCATATTCACATTTATTAACATTAATAAAGTTTAATACTGCTTTATTTCTTAATTCTTTATAATTGATTTTAGTTTTACTAGTATGAATATATAATTCACCACGATATTTAGTTGACCATGATCTAGTTTCAATCATTTTTATTTTATTTTTTATTAAATCAGCATATGGTTGTTTTAAAGATAATACTTTCATTCTTTTCTCCTTATTTTTTTTCTTAAGTATAACATAATTTTAAATAAATTTGTTAATAATAAAAAGTAAATGAGGGATAATATGAAAAAAAAATTATCAAAAAAAGCAATTGAAGTAATTAATGAAATTAAAAAGGAAACTGGTAATTCCCCGGATATTATTATAAAAACAATTCCTTATTTTAATCATTATATTTATGTTATTTTTAATGAAATGGTTAGTAATCGAACTACGATAAATGATTTTATCTTAGAATATTTTGAATCAGATAGAAAAACCCCTTATAAAAAAGATGAAATTATTAAAAATATAAAAGCCAAATTACCCGTTCATAAAATAAATATAATTGATAATTATGATGAATTACTATATTTATTATTAAGTGGTTTTACCATTATTTTAACTGATGGTAATGATCAAGCATTAGCGATTGAAACAAAAGAAAAACTAAATAGTGGTATTCAAGAATCAAAAGCGGAAACTATTATCAAAGGCCCGAAAGATGCGCTTACTGAAAATTATCAAACTAATATTGGTTTAATTAGAAAAAAATTAAAAACAGAATCACTATGGTTAAAAGAAGTTACTGTTGGTACAAGAAGTAAAAACAAAGTTGGTATTATGTACATTAATGATATTGCTGATATTGATTTAGTAAATTATATTGTTGATAAAATAAAAGATATTGAAATAGATTCAATACCAGATAGTAATTATATTATGGAAATGATTTCCGAAAACAAAAACAATGTATTTCCTGATTATATATCAACCGAAAGACCTGATTTAGTAAGTGAACATTTGTTAGAAGGTAAAATAGCAATTATAGTTGAAAACTCACAATATGCTGTTATTATTCCTGCAGTTTTAATAGATTTCCTCCATAGCCCTGGTGATTATTATCAAAAAAGTATTAATGTTAATTATACCCGAATAATTCGCTTTTTAGCCATTATTATTACCCTTCTAACACCTGCTATATATATTGCCATTACGACTCATAATCATGAAGCAATTCCCGAAAAATTATTAATTAGTTTTGCGGCTCAAAGGGATGGTGTTCCTTTTCCAACCATAGTTGAAGCAATGTTAATGTTAATTACTTTTGAAATTCTAAAAGAATCAGATTTAAGAATTCCCCAAACATTAGGTAGTGCTTTATCGATTGTTGGTGCATTAGTCCTTGGTGATGCTGCTGTGCAAGCCGGAATTGTATCCCCGATAATGGTAATTGTTATTGCTATTACGGCTATTACTGGTTTAATTGTATCTTATATTGAAATGATACATGGTCTTAGATGGTGGCGTATTCTCTTTATAATAGCAGCTGCTAGTCTTGGTATAATTGGTATTTTTTTAATCAGTATTTTTTTAATTATTAATTTAACTAGTATAAAATCATTTGGTATTCCTTATTTATCACCAATTGCACCTTTAAATATTAGTAATCTAAATAATAGTATTTTTATAACTAGAAAACGAGAACTTTTAAAGCGAAATGTATTAACAGCTAAAAAGAATATATATCGTTCAAGAGGTGAAGATTAGATGAAAAAATTTAAATGGTTATTTATAATAATTATTTTATTATTAGTAAGTGGTTGTTGGCAATACCGTGAATTAAACGATTTAGCAATTGTAAGTGCTATTGGTGTTGATAAAATTGATACTGAATATTTAGTTACCGTACAAGTAATTAATACCCGTAAACAAAGTCATACTATTCAAGCAGGGGAAGAAACAACTGTTACTATTTATGAAGCAAAAGGAAAATCAATTCAAGAAGCACTCAATATGATATCATTAGAATGCCCAAAAGAACTATATTTAGGTCATATTGATATAGTTGTTATTGGCGAAGAAACCGCACGTACTGGAATTAAAGATTATATTGACTTTTTTTTAAGAGATAGAGAAGTTAGAAAAATCTACCCCTTTGTTTTTGCTAAAGGAGCAATGGCCACAGATGTTTTAAAAATATTACCACCAATTATAATATTACCTGGAACTAATTTAGCTAATATGATTGAAACAGCCGATGAAATCAATGGTGTAATATCTAATCGCCGTTTTGATAATGTTTTAGATTGTATGTATAAAAGAGGAAGACATGCAGGGGTAACAGCAATTGAGATTGTTAATCAAAGTGAAAAAGGAGATAGTCTTGATAATTTATCTGAATCTAAACCTAAAACTAAGTTAATGATAACTGGTCCCGCTGTTATGCGTGATGATAAATTAGTAGGTTTCTTAAATAACCGTGAAGGATTTGGTTATAATATAATTCGAAAACAAGTTAAACGAGCGGTTATTACTTTTCCTTGTGATAAAGATAATAATTATGGTTCAGTAACAATCGATAGTCCAAAAGTAAAACTTGATACAAAGATTAAAAATAATAAACCTTTTACTAGTATTAAAATTGATATTGCTAGTTCTCTAACATCATATAATTGTAAACTTGATTTAAGTAAAGATAAAAATATTACCAAAGTCGAAAATATGATAGTTAAAGAAACCGAATCAATAATCAAAGATGTTATTTATGCTGCCCAAAAAATACATAAAACTGATGTATTAGGTTTTGGTGAAAAAATTTATCAAAATTATTATAAGGATTGGGAAAAAATCGAAAAAAATTGGGATGAAATTTTTCCTACTGTAAAATACGAAATTAAAGTAAATGCTCGCATTAATAGTATTGGCTCAGTTATAAATCCAGCGCCAAAAGGAGGCGAAAAAAATGATTACTAAAAATAAAAAAATTAATGCCTTTCAATTTGCAATTTTGGGATTAATGTTAGGAAATGCTTTAATTATTGGTTTTGGTGGAACTATTATAATAAGCTTAGCTAAACAAGATGCTTGGTTGATACCTTTAATTGCCCCAATATTTGCTCTAATTCCAATTGTTCTATTAATATATATAATTAATTATGAACCAGATAAAAATATCTTTGCCAAAATACAAAGCCTTTTTGGTAAATACATTGGCAGTTTAATTAATATCATTTTAACTGGTTTTATTGCTTTTGTTCTTATTTTTTCTTTATGGTCAGCTGTTTTTTTTAGTGTTGCTCAATATTTATCAAAAGTACCCTATCTTTTTTTAGCAACATGTTTTATTTTAACTGCCATCTATGGAGTTACTAAAGGAATTGAAACAATTGCTCGTACTAATGAAATATTTTTTTTCATTAATATAATTTTAATCGGAATAATTGTAATTTTTCTTTATCCTTATATAAAATTAGAACATATTCAACCAATTTTACCTAGAGGAATAATGCCAATCATTGGTCATTCAGTAATTTCTCTTTCTTATATATTTCCACCTATATTAACTTTAAGCATTATTCCTAAAAATAATATTATTGATCAAAAAAAATATCATTGGTACTTAATACTTGGTGTTTTAATAAGTATTGTTTTTTTATTCATTCCTTTTTTCTATGTTATAAGTATAGTAACAATTAATTTAGCTGAATTATTTCGTTATCCTGGTTATCATCTTTTATATAAAATTGATATTGCTGGTATTTTTACTGGTTTAGAGAATTTTTTATCTTTACACTGGTTATTTAGTACCTTTAGTGCTTTATTAATGTGTTCATATTTTGTATGTAAATATACTCATCAAACATTTAAGATTAAACAAAGAAAATATATAATTATAACTAATATAATAATTGGATTATTAGCAGTAATAGTTTCTGATTTTCTGTTTCCTAATTCAATTGCCGGAATTGAATTTATGCAATATATTTTTCCATATTATATCTTTCCTATTCCTTTAATAATATTTATAATAATGGCAATACTAATATTTTTAAAGAAAAGAAAAAATCCAGAAACTAATATCAATTAATTTTCTGGATTATAATTATATTTCTAAAATAACAGTAATAAGCATTGGTCTTCGTCCTGTTTCTTTATATAAATACCTACCTACTTCTTCTCTAATTCCTTTTTTAATTTGATTAAAATCAAGACGGTTATTAATAGTATTTTTCTTTACTACCTCTAAAGAAATTCTTCCCATTTCTTTAATTAAAGTAACATTATCTTTTACATAAATAAACCCCCGGGTTAATATTTCTGGTCCTGCTAATATTTGTTTTGTTTTCTTATTAATTGTTACACTAACAATTACAATTCCATTATCACTTAACATTTCTCTGTCTCTTAATACTATTTCACCTATATCACCAACGGAAGTACCATCTATCATAATATCTTCAATTTTTATTTTATCAAATGATTCTTTTAAATTACCATTTTCAAAGAAAACAATATCACCATTTTGTTTTAATAGGATATTTTCATTTTTTATACCAAGAAAAGATGCTAATTTAGCATTTGCTACTTGATAACGATATTGACCAATAACCGGAAAATAATATTTGGGATTAATTAAATCCAACATTAACATTAAATCCTCACTACAAGCATGATGTAATAAATATTTCTTTGATGGTAAAGTAATTATATCGCCACCTAATCTCGCAATGGCATCAGAAATACGCACAAATACTTTTTCCATTCCATCTTGAACTGGCTCTAAAAAGATAACTGTATCATTTTCGTTAATCGTAATAAATTTATCGTAACCATTAACAATTCGATTTAAATTAGAAAATGGTTTTTCATTTTCACTAGATATTAAAATAATAACATCCTTATCATTAATATTAGATAAATCCCCGATTTTATTTTTATTAAAATCAATATATTTCATATTAATTAAATTATTAATCATTCGTTGTAATCTTTTCCCCATAATCACAACTTTACGATTTGTTTTCATAACTTCATAAAACAATTCTTGCACCCGATACATATTGGCTGATACTACATTAAATATTAAACGATTTGGCTTTTTATCTAAAGTTTCTCTAATCATATTAGAAATACGATGATGAGGCGAAGTAAAACCTCTTTTTTCCGCATAAAGTGATTCACTTAACAAACATAATACTCCTTGTTTACCAATATACGCTAATTTACCAATATCAGTTTTATAAGATCCGGTCATGGTTGGATCAAAAACAAAATTACCAGTATAAAAAATCACCCCATCCTCAGTATATAATGCATATCCTACATTATCAGGAATAGAATGCGTTAACCGAATTGGAAAAACACTATTATGGTCAAAATTAATTTTTCGGTGGGGAACAATTTCAATTAAATTATTAATCTTTGTATGTCCATCCTCTTCTAACATTTTACGAACTATATCAATTGTAAATTTAGTCCCATATACTTTTATATTTGGTAATTCATTAATTATTTCTGGTAAAGCACCAATATTTTCATCATGACCATGGGTTAAAAAAATTCCTTTTACCCGATTAATATTATTTTTTAAATAACGAAAATCAGGAATAATATAATCAATTCCAAATAAATGATCATCAGCATATTTTAAACCCGCATCAAAAACAAATATATCGTTATCAACTTCAATTACATACATATTTTTGCCATCTTCATTTAATCCGCCTAAGGCAAATATCTTTATTTTACTCATTTAAGTCTCCTTTCGTTTTGCTTAACATATAAGATAATAATTTATTTTTTAATAAAAGTCAATTAAGAATTAATAATAAAGTCAATAATAATAGGTGCTAAAATAAGAGTCATCATTAAGGGAACGAAAAACAAAACGGAAAAAACACTAATTTTAGTTGGAATTTTCGCAATCTCAGCTTTTATATCTAAGATTTGTTTATCTCGTAAAAAATCTAATTGATTATACATTGTTTCTAAAATACTACTACCAAAAATATTAGATTGGGTAATATTTAGAATTATATTATTAACGGTTTCACTTGGAATCCGATAACGCATATCATTAAGAGCTTCCGCTAAAGATTTACCAAATTTAATTTGTTGCAATGTTTCCTTAAATTCATTAGCTATTTCTGAATCAATATAAGTACATGCAATATCAATTGCCGTTTCTAAATTACGCCCTGATTCTAAAGTTAATGTTAATACTTCAAAGTAATAAAATGCTTCATGTTCTAGTTTTTTTCCTCTTTCTTTTAAAGGCAAATCAATCATAAAATAGATAATTAAATAATAATAAGCAACACTTAATACGGGAGCATAAATAAAACCATAGTCAAAAAATAAAAAGATAATAAAAAATAAAGCAAAGGTTGAAAAAAAACGAACATTTAAAAATAATTCAGTTGACCACTTTTTATTAACACCAAATAAATTAATTTTATTATTAATTTTTTCAATATCTTCTTTACGATAAATTCGTTTTACAATGTTACCTTTTTTTATCTCCATTTTATCACATCCTTACCCTTAAAATACGGCGGACAAAATAAGCATATAAACCATAAAATGCTATTATTATAATTAATATTAGGTTGCCAATTTCAGTAATTAATAAAGAATTAAAGTAATTAGGATTAAATACTAAAATTATTAATGTAAAAATAATTGGTAAAATCAATAACGTTTTAATCATTGCTTCAGAACTAGCTGTTAAAGATTTTAATTCTAATTCTAATTTTCTTTTACTAAATAATGATTTTTCAATGGAAGAAAATACTTTAATAATATTACCGCCAGTCTTATTTAAAATAGTAAGAGACGATGTAATATAATTAGCTTCTTCAATATCAACTCTTTCAGAAAATCTTTTAAATACGACTTCTAATGATAAACCATAATTTAATTCCATATACATTTTACGAAATTCCTCTTTTATCGGGCCATCTAATTCATTTTTAACTATTTCAATTGCTTGCATTATACTAAGACCTGATTTAAAAGCATTATTCATAATAATAATCGCATTTAACATATCTTTTTCAATTTTTTTACGTTTTAAATAATTATTATATTTAAGCCATAAATCAGGTAGATAAAAACCAAGAATCACTAATAATAATATTTCCCAAATTCTCGTAAAACGATACTCAATAATGTCAGCTACTATTTTAATTAAAACAAAAATAACACTAAATAATATTTTAGTTGCTACATAATACATTGGTGTTTTATTTTTTTTATCATAAAAGTTAATATATTTTGCATACTTAATACTATATTGATCAAATATTTTTATTTTAATTAATAAATTAGTAAAATTATTTAATAAAAATTGATAATAATAATAAATTTTATCAAGAACCGATAATGGTTTATTTTTTAATGAATTAATCCCATATTTATTAATTCTTTTTTCTAATTTAATAGTGATATTAAAACTCCATAATGCAACTAATATTATAATTAAAATAAATATAATAATTAGTTGAAAAAAAAGTAATTCAATATCATTCATAGTGCTTCACCTACTTTAATGTAAAAATATCATTTAAACTCTCAATTCCCCGTGCTTTTAATTTCTCATAAATATTAGGTATATATTTATATAAAACAAACTCCCCATCTACTTCCCCTTTACTAGTTAATCCTTTTTTACGGAAAGCAAATATTTCTTTTAATTCAATATTATCATTTTTAATTCCCACTATTTCCGAAATACTAACTACTTTACGACGTCCATCGCTTAATCTTTCAACATGAACAACTAAATCAATTGCATTTTCAATATATTCCCTGATTGCTTTTATTGGAATTTCCATTCCCGCCATTAAAATCATTGTTTCTAACCGATTTAAAGCATCAGTTGGACTATTAGCGTGCATAGTAGAAAGTGAGCCCGCATGACCGGTATTCATTGCTTGTAACATGTCAAATGCTTCTTTTCCTCTTACTTCACCGATAATAATTCGATCAGGTCGCATTCTTAATGAATTAATTACTAAATCACGAATCGTTACTTCCCCTTCACCTTCATAATTAGTTAAACGGGTTTCCAAACTAACAACATGCCGTTGTTTTAATTTTAATTCAGCAGCATCCTCAATCGTTATAATTCGTTCATCATTTTGAATAAAAGACGATAAAACATTAAGTAAGGTTGTTTTTCCTGAACCAGTACCCCCAGAAATAATAATATTACATTTACCAAGGACAGCAGCTTCTAAAAATCTAGCCATGTATGGGGTTAAAGTTCCATTTCTTAATATATCATCAATTGTTTCCATATTAACTTTAAATTTACGAATAGTTAAAATAGGACCTTTAATTGATAATGGAGGAATAACCGCATTAATACGTGAACCATCTTTTAATCTTGCATCAACCATTGGATTAGCAGTATCAATTGTACGTCCAAGAGGTTGAACAATCTTTTGAATAGTTCGAATAATATGATCCTCATTGATAAAAGAGATTGATTCATCCTTAACAACCCGTCCATCAATTTCAACATATATTTCATTAATATCATTAACCATAATCTCGGTAACATTACGGTCTTCTAATAACTCAGTAATCGGACCATAACCATTAATTTCATTATCAATCAAATTATAAAGATGACTACGTTCCAAATTAGATAAGTCATACCCTTCTAAAACTTTATCTATTTCATCATTAATAAATTGTTCTAACTTTTTATGGGCAGGAATATTATTATCAATTAAGTTTTGAATAATTTTATTTCTTAAACTATCAAGCAATTCTTTATCTTTAAAAACTTCATAATCAGAAACAATTGGTCTTTTAACTTCTTTTTCTTTAATCGCAAATACTTCTAATAAATCCTTTTTACTCATCTTTTATTTCCCCCTTTTTATCATTAATTAAACTAAGGGCAATTTTAGAAAAACGTTTGTAATCACTTTTCTTTTGTCGTTGTATCTTTTTACTTAATAAGGGAATTTCACCTGCTAAAACCCATTTATCAATCTGCGGTAAATGAAAATGACGGGAAATTACCCAATTAATATTATTATCAATAATATTTTTAATATCGAAAACAGTAAATATATCTTTATGGGTATTAATTGATTCATTTAAAATAACCGTATAATTAGTTATTTCATTCTCTTTAAAAATTGCTAAAACTGATTTCATATTTTTTAAATCAATTGGATCATTAGATAATAATAATATTATTTCATCGGTTTTATCAAGAGCCGCTAAATTAATATCATTTAAAATATGACTAGTATCAAATAAAATAACTTCATATTGATTAACCGCATTAGCCATAATAATATCAACATATTTATGCTCAATTTTACTACCAGTTCTAGGATCTTTTGGACATGCTAAAACATCAATATATTCATTGTAAGAAGTAATATAATCAGTAAAAGTAGTAAAACGATTATTATTTAAATCATCTACCACATTATAAATATCTTTTTGTTGATCAATATTAAGTGCTAAAGCAATCCCACCACTATATAAATCTAAATCAACAATTAAAGTTTTCTTTTTTAAAACACTATATGTAGCAGCAAGATTAAGAGTAAAAATAGTTTTCCCCGCACCACCTTTAGTAGAAAATATAGTTATTACCTTCCCCTTTTTACGACTCATATTAATGCCCCTTTTCTATTTTTATTTCACCATTTTTTAATTTACCATGATAAATTGATTTTATATAATATCTTTTTTGATTTATAATACTACCTAATATTCCATCAATATGTTTTTTAATTGTTAAAATTATTTCATTATCTTTAATATCTAACTTATATTCATCAATTGTTTCATCATTTTGATATAATAATTCAATTAATTCTCCCCGAATATTAATTTTTTCAATGTTTCTCAATCCATAATCAATAATCATTTTATTAATATTATTCAATTTATTAAGTTCACTATAATTATTACCAACATCAATAACAAAAGTACCTAATAACAAAATTAATGGTATAAAAATAATAAATAATACTAAAACTTGACCTTTTTTATTATTCATTATGAATCACTCTACTTGTTTTAATGGGAAAAGGATCAGGAAGAACAAGATCTAATCCTAACATATATAAATCAATATCAGTATTTAATTTAATTGTTTTTTTATTGTTATTAGTATTAATTTTAAGATTAATATTTTTATTATAATTAGTTTTAAGTTCTGTATCAATTTCACTAATTGGATAATTTAAATTTATCATATCAATAACATCACCCATTACATTTTCTAATTTGTTTTTTTCATAAATAATTCGTCCGAAATCAATTATACCAATAAATAACATTAAAAAAACAGGTAAAATAAGAATAAACTCTAATAAAGCTTGTCCTTTATTTGACATACTGAACTACCCCTATTCTATAATCTATCAAAATTATATCAAATAATTGATAATTAAACAAGAAAAAATAGCAATTACACTTACATAATTGCTATTTAAATTATATTATTTTCGATTAAAAAATAAAGTAGCACCAACTGATATTACAATTACAACAATTAATATTACAATTACAACCGTCATCCCTTCTGGATTATCAATTGCTTTTCGAACAATGGAACCGGTTAGTACATAATCAGAACAATGATTTATTTTAAATTCAACATAACCATTTTTAACGATTAAATTTTTAGCAACATATTTTAAATCATTACTTTCTTCATCATAATGATATAAATATAATTTTTGACCTTCTTTAAATTGATCTGATACTTTTACTTTAATTAAAGCAGTAGTTGGTAATTCACCATGATGTTCAAAATATAAATGTTTTCGTTTAATATTAGAATCATTTATTTTTTGATTAATAATTGCTTGATTAGGGGAATTAAAATATAAATTTAAATTTATATCTAGATCATTATTTACATGATAACGATTAAATTTCCAAGAATATTGAAAAGTATCATTTTCATCCATTATATAAATAATATTATCATCAGTAAATAATTCATATATACGTTTATTATTATCTGCTTTTACTGATATACAGCCAGAAATAAAAATAATAGTTATAAATATAAATTTTAAAAATAATTTCATGGCTTTCCTCCTAAATAATTAAAAATATTATAAAAGTTGAATAAAAGCTATTAAGTTATATATAAGGTGAATAAATATTGGAATATATATATTTCTAGTTTTATAATAACTATACGCAATAACAATACCAGAACTAATAAAAGGTAGAAATAAAGTAATAAATTCAATTACACTAGTATAATCTCCCCATACATGTAATAAAGCATAAATTGAACTACTTATAAATATAAATAAATATTTATGAGAGACTAAAGTATGAATCATTTTACGTAATATAACTTCTTCTACAAATGGTGTATAAATTAAAGTAATAAAAATTACATATAACGGAAATGTTTCAAAAGTAGCAACAATTAAATTGTGGCCACTAGGATCCATTTCAATTAAGAAAGATGCTAAACCGCGAAATAAACTATAAATAATTAGTGATAAAAATAAATATTTTAATGTTTGCCAAATACTATGTTTAAAATTACTAAAATAATCAACTAAATCTTCTTTTAAAGTTTTAGCATTAAATATTATTACTAAAATGATAAATAAAATACCAATAACATAGTAACCAAACATTATTTCTTTAAAAGCAGTAAAATTTTCATTACTTGGTAACCCTAAAGGGCCTAAAAGGAAATATAAAATAATAAAAGTAATAATTATTATTTTATTATCTTTAAATTTATTTTTCATTATAAACCTCCTTATTTATATACTTTAATTATACCAAAATCAATCAAAGTTACAAGAATAATTTAAAATTAGTGTAAAGTAAAAAGACCATGGTAATAAACATAGTCTTTTTAATCAAGTGATTCTACCAGAACCAGAACCACCATAACAAATTAAAGAATCCAATGCCACACCTCCAATCATTTTATTCTACAACTAAATTATAATATATATCTTATTTTAATTCAATCAAACCAAAAAAAAGAAAGTAAAGTTGACAAAATATTATTCTTGTTCTTCTTTTAATACTTTCTTTCCTTTATAATAACCACATTCTTTACAAACACGGTGTGGTTTAATTATCGCACCACAATTTGGGCACTTTGTTGTTTCATTAGCATCAATTTTATAATGCGTGCGACGCATTCTTTTTCTTGTCTTACTAACACGACGAAATGGAACTGCCATCTTTATCTCCTCCTTTATCTGTAATTATTATTCTCGAATTAATTCCCAATCATCACCACTTAAATTAATTTTTTCCGCTTTTGGACTTGTAACCTTCAAGGGAACTTCCATTAAAATATTTTGCCATATAATTGGCATAATATCAATAGTATTATTGATAATTTTAATATAATTTTCTTCTTTCTCTTCATTTTCACTTAATATTTCTTCGATTTGAAAAGAAATTGGATAAACAACATCTTCTAAAGTGACTGCACAAGTTAAAGTCATTTCTCCTGTAACAGTTAAATTTAAAGCATATAAATTCTCAGATGCTACTTTTATAAAACCATTTATTTGAATTGGACTAATTTGTTTTATTTCACTATTTTCAAGATATGAATCAGAAAAAATAATTTCTTCATTTATATTTAATTCCTCAATATAATTATGAATTAATTTAGTTAAATCAATCTTCATATTATCCCATCCATTCTTTAGCATTATACTATTATTTTAATAATTATGCAATTAAATACAAGAAAAAAACGCAATTTAGTTTGCGTTTTATTGAATATCAATTGATTTAGTGGTCGATGTTTCATCATTATTTTTAGGAACTCTAATAGTTAAAATTCCATCGGCAAAATTAGCTTTAATTAAATTTTCATCAACTTTACCAATGTAATAGTTTCTACGTTGTTCACCAAAAACACGTTCTCTTCTTAAATATTCTTTATTTGTTTCTTCTTTTTCTTTTTCTTTTTTAGCAATAATATTTAAATACCCATTATCATAATTCATTTTCACATCTTCTTTTTTAAAACCAGGCATATCTACTTCGATCACATGTTGATCCTCTTCTGTATAAATATCAGAACGTAAATTACCATTAAAACCATAAGAAAGAAGTGGAAAATCATTAAAAACATCACCAAAAATCATATCATTTGAATTCATAATATCACCTCATTATATTATATTTAATTTTTGCTCTAATGATAATGATTTTATTGATTTTAATTTTTTTTATATTATTTTAAATAATTTATTTGCTTCATATTTCTTATTTTAGTTAATATTTTTTTCTCATCACGACTTATTTTAGGACGACTACAACCCATTATAAGCGCAATTTCTCTTTGCATCATTCTTCTTGTATTACCTAAACCATAACGCCATATAATTAGTTGCTGCTCTTTTGGTTTGAGTTTAGATAATATTTCATATAATAACTGCTTTTCTTCCTTTTTAATATATTTTTTACATGGATCTTTAGTTTCGTCACTAATAATTTCTTCATAAAAAATACCTTCTTTTTTTATATCATTATATTTTATTTCAGCATTATAACTCAGTGTTTTTACACGATTATTTTTTTTTAAGAAATTTATTATTTCATTCATAATACATCTTCCAATATAAGTACTTAATTTTGTTGGTTGCGTTACATCATAATTATCAATTCCTTTAATTAAACCAATACAACCAATATTAATTAATTCTTCAAACTCAAATCCTTTTCCTTGATATCGTTTAGCAATACAATTTACTAATCCTATATTAGCTTCAATTAAAAAATTACGTGCCTTTAAATCACCATTTTGAAATCGTTCATATAATTCTTTTATTTCCTCTTTAGTTAATGTTTTTCTCTTAATTAATTGCATAAATCCCCCTATTTTTATAATATATAAAATAATTAATATATGAATTATATATTAATATTAATTTTATCAAGACCACCTAAATATGGTCTTAATACTTCTGGTATCGTAACACTACCATCTTCGTTTTGATACTGTTCAATAATGGCTGGTAATAAGCGTGATGTTGCTAAACCTGAGCCATTTAATGAATGAATATATTCGTTTTTTCCTTCTTTAGTTCGATATCTAATCATTCCTCTACGAGCTTGGTAATCACGCGCATTAGAAACACTTGATACTTCTTTATATTCATTCATACTTGGAATCCATACTTCAATATCATAAGTTTTAGCCATGCCAGCACTTACATCAGCTGCTGCTAATTTGGAAACTTGATAATGAAGCCCTAAACCTTGAACTAATTTTTCCGCATTATTAACTAATTCTTCTAACATTTGATCTGAATCTTCTTTTGTTGTAAAACCAAACATTTCCACTTTATTAAATTGATGCCCTCTTACTGTTCCCCGTTCTTCTGTCCGATGACTACCTGCTTCTCTTCGATAACAAGGAGTATAACCAAAATATTTTTTTGGTAATTCATCAACATTTAATATTTCATCACGATGATAATTAATAATAGCAGTTTCAGCTGTTGGTAATAAGAAACCCCCTTCTGTTACTTTAAAGACATCATCTTTAAATTTAGGAAATTGACCAGCAGTATAACCACATTCATCACTTAAAATATGAGGTAGTAATAGAAATTCATAACCATTTTTTAAATGAAAATCAATAAAATAATTAATCAACGCCCATTCTAAACGTGCGCCAATACCTTTATATATCCAATAACCATAACCACTTAATTTAGTACCACGATTAAAATCAACTAAACCTAGTTCATTAATTAAAGTAACATGATCTTTAGGGGTAAAATTAAATTCTCTTTTTTCACCAAAAGTTCTTATTACTTGATTAGCTTCTTTACCCCCTGCTACTACATCTTTATCCGGTATATTTGGTAATTCCATTAAAAAATCTTTAATTTTGTTGTCTAATTCCTTTTGTTTTAAATCAAGTTCATCAATTCTAGTATTGTTATTTGTCATTTGTTCAATTATATTATTAGCATCTTGACCGCTTCTTTTTAACTCTCCCACTTCTTTTGCTAATTTATTTTTTTCATTTTTTAAAGATTCTACTTCAATCAATACTGTTTTTCTTTCATTATAATAATTAATTACTTCATCAAAATTAATAGCGACTCCTCTTTTTAATAAATCAGTATGTACTTCTTCTTTGTTTTCAATAATTTTCTTAATATCTAACACTTTATATCCTCCTTTTATATATTAAAAAACATTTCTTTCCTATAGGAACGAAATGTCGTGGTGCCATCCTAATTACACAAATGTGCATCTTAATTATGATAACGGTAATACCCCGAAAATGAATACTAAGTTCCTCATTTTACTCCGAAGTTGATTCATAAAATTTTATTCTTAGTTTTCACCAACCACTAAGTCTCTTTAAAATAAATATTTTATTACTAATCTCCATCAACGATTTATAGAAATATTTTAGCAAATATATAATTAAATAGCAAGTTTTTAACCACTATTCTTAATTATCGTTTTTTCTAAACGTTTGTTCTTTATTTCAATATTATATGTTTTTGGTTCAATATTATAAATAATTCCTTTTATTTTATGTAAATCTCTGGTATTGCCCCAACGTAGCTTTTCATCATATTCAAAATAATCACCAATCCTTAATCCTTTAACTTTTTTACCAAGTTCACTTTTTATAGAAATATTATTTTTTATTTTTTGTGCTTCTTCATAAGGTAAATTAGTTAATTGTAAAGTTAAAAGTTCAGCAT
>Ga0334896_1001314_pt1 | contig 22022 bp, 13 predicted proteins | sample GraSluR3_MG_8_FD_207734 | JGI IMG/M metagenome (GOLD analysis project Ga0334896, IMG submission 207734) | Sludge microbial communities from methane-producing bioreactor in Wageningen University, Netherlands - Granular Sludge_27_06-R3 | ecosystem: Engineered > Bioreactor > Anaerobic >... | reverse complement strand
ACACCTTTGATGAATTCACATCGGCGCTGGCAGTAATACCGCTGCAGTTTTTCGCCTATTACATGGCGGTGGTAAGGGGCCGTAACGTTGACAAGCCGCGAAGCCTGGTTAAAAGCGTATCCGACTAGCAATCATGCAATCATGGGGACGGTTCTTTTGATTACACTTGTTGCATTTACAATAAAGCTGAATAGCGAATAATAAAATCGGATACTGTATGGGACGAGGGACGGGATAAGGGACGGTTCTTTGTCCCATTTGTCCATTTTGTAAAGGGGGTGATGAGGCAGATAATGTTATCCGAAATAGGGGAGGTGATAGCGAGTCTTGAAAAATACAAGCGCCAGAACTCTCTGCGGGGAGTTGACGAGGTTCGGGGCTTATCGAAGTTTTCGGCGGATTGCCCCGCGGTATGCTGCTACCGTAAAGGCCTAACAAATCCACCGGGCGACCGGTGGGACAGAAAAGGCCGGGCAGCAAACAATAAATCCCTAAAGGAGAATACAACACTATGTGTGGAATAGTTGGATATATAGGCAGCAAAGATGCGATACCCATCCTGATTGAAGGCTTAAGGAGGCTTGAATACAGGGGTTACGATTCGGCTGGGGTGGCCGTATACAACGAAGGCAGGGTTCAGGTAAAAAAGTACAAGGGAAGGCTGGCGGTGCTGGAGGGCCGGCTTAAGGAAAACCCCATCCTGGGCAATTTGGGCATCGGGCATACCCGTTGGGCTACCCACGGTGAGCCCTCGGATGTTAATTCCCATCCCCAGACAAGCTCCGGTGGAGACATAGCCATTGTACACAACGGTATAATCGAGAACTTCATGTCGCTTAAGGAATGGTTGTACGATAAAGGGTACGAGTTCCGGTCGGAGACCGATACCGAAGTGGTGGCCCACCTAATAGACCATTTCTATAAGGGGGATTTGGTTAAGGCGGTTATAGAGTGCATGAAAAGATTAGAGGGGTCCTTCGCGCTGGGGGTTGTCAGCTCTGCCGAGCCGGATAAACTGGTGGCGGTGAGGAAGGACAGCCCGCTAATAGTCGGTCTTGGCAAGGGTGAAAACTTTATAGCATCGGATATTCCCGCAATACTAAACCATACAAAGGAAATTTACCTACTAAACGATATGGAGATAGCCGTTTTAAGCAAAGAGGGCACAAAAATACTGGACCATAGGGGAACACCGGTGCAAAAGGAAGTATTTAGGGTCACCTGGGACGTGGCCGCCGCCGAAAAGGGGGGCTATCCCCATTTCATGCTAAAGGAAATGTTCGAGCAGCCGGCGGCCCTGAAACAGACCCTTAAGTCCCGGCTAATATCCGAAAACGACGACATAATACTTGACATGATAAGGATCAGCAGGGAAGACCTTGACAGGGTGGACAAAATAAACGTCGTGGCCTGCGGTACCGCGTTCCATGCGGGGGTTGTGGGGAAACACCTGATAGAAAGACTGGCGAGGATTCCCGTCGAGACGGATATAGCCTCTGAGTTTCGCTACAGGGACCCGATACTGGATGAAAACAGCCTAGTGATAGTAATCAGCCAGTCGGGCGAAACCGCCGACACCCTTGCAGCCATGAGGGAAGCCAAGCGAAAAGGAGCCCGGATTATAGCCGTGACCAATGTGGTGGGCAGTACCGTATCCAGGGAAGCCGACGACCTGCTGTACACCTGGGCGGGGCCCGAGATTGCGGTGGCTTCCACAAAGGCCTATACGACACAGCTTCTGGCCATGTCGCTTATAGCCCTGAAACTGGCCAGCATAAAGGGCGAAATAGACGGTGGGCTTTACAGTAGTATGAGGGAAGCCATTTACAGGCTCCCGGAACAGGCGCAGCAGGTGCTGGAAAGGGCAGAGGACATAAAGGCCCTATCCGAGGAATACAAGGACGTGGGCAACGTGTTTTTCATAGGCCGGTCGCTGGACCACGCCGTAGCCATGGAAGGGTCGTTAAAGCTTAAGGAAATATCCTATGTATTTTCCGAGGCATACGCCGCCGGGGAGCTAAAGCACGGTACCATAGCCCTTGTCGAAGACGGGACACTGGTGTTTGCCCTTGCCACCCAGGACAGACTGTTCGAAAAGTCGGTAAGCAATATGAAGGAGGTAAAGGCAAGGGGTGCCCACGTGATAGCCCTGGCCAAGGAGGGCAACAGGGAGGTAGAAAAGGTGGCCGACCGCGTGATATACATCCCGGATACCCTGGATCTTCTGACCCCGGTGCTGACGGTGATACCGCTGCAGCTCTTTGCTTACTATATAGCTGTGGCAAGGGGCTGCGACGTCGACAAGCCCCGGAACCTCGCCAAAAGCGTCACCGTCGAATAAAGCAATCAAAGCAATCAAAGGGACGTGTTGCATGATAAAAAAGTTGTTTACTTGAAAATAAAGTTGTTTACTTTATAAAAAAGTTGTTTACTAGCTGCTATTATGTGATAATTATGATAGCAGCTTTTTCTTTTTTTGGAGGAGGATACAATGGCTAAACGTACCAGTAAGTGGACTGAAGAAAAAATTGCCCGATATTATGCTGAGGGACGGGGTAGCGGCGAATTGTCAAACTATAAGCCATGGTTAACAATTCAAGACTTTCCGTCAAAAGGTCGCGTCCATCGTATAAAAGGATGGAAAACTAATCGTGTTCATCATTTTTTCTCGGATATTGAGCGCAACTATTTTTACCTTCTTGATTGGGCAGACGATGTAATAGATATCCGCGAACAATATCCTCTGAACCGTGAGAAAACGGTCAAAATTGCAGAGAAAAAACAGATAGACCATTCTGTGGACCTCATAACAAGAACCCCTATAGTATATACTACAGATTTCTTAATTACTGTAAGGCTAGGCGATAAAATAATACATAAGGCAAGAACCACAAAACCTCGCCAGGAATTAGAAGATAAAAGAGTGATTGAGAAGTTCGAGATCGAACGGCAATATTGGGCTGATGAAGGGATTGATTGGAGTATAGTAACTGAATTGGAGTTACCGAAAGAAATGTGTAACAACATTAGTTGGGTTCATGGTTATTACTATATGGAAGAAGATATTGACTTTGCACTTACCTTATTTGATTTTATAAAAGATAAGGATATGTCGATTTTAAGCAGTTTAAAGCTGTTTGATAAACATTATGCTTGTGAAGCAGGAACAGCAATTTCACTTTTCAGATACCTAATTGCTCAAAAATACATAGGATTATGTATGGACAAGCCATTAGATCTGCGAGTTCCACTATCTAGCTTAGACTTTTCTTTATCAAATAAGCTAAAAGGACGGTTGGCAACATGAATTTATTAGTCAATGAGTTGCTGAAAAACTCGCAAACAAATAGAACCTTCCGTGTCTTATGGGTGGACAATGGAAATGTTCTAGCTTACCTGATAGATGTTGAAGATAAAAAGGCCCTTCCCTTTGCAGTAGAGATAAAGGAAATAAAGGAAGAGCTTATTGAAGATGAATTAATAAAAATTAAGAAAGATGATTTTCTACCCGTTGTTAGCGATAAAATTACTGAAAAAAATATTGCGATTAGGGATAAAGCCTGGTCTGTAATTGGAGATATTGTTACCAATGTGCCGGATATTTTTAATAGAGATAAGCGAGGTGAGATGGTATCAGCAGTGATGGAAAAACATGCTGTTACCAAGCCGACTGTCTATAAATATTTACGGAGGTATTGGCAAAGAGGACAAACACCTAACACTCTACTGCCGAATTACAATAAGTCCGGTGGAAAAGGAAAGGAAAAATCTTGTGGTAGTAGAAAACGAGGGCGACCTCGTAAAAAGTCTACAGGTATAAACGTAGATCAATCTATTAAAAAAATATTTCGTGTTGCGTTAGAAAAATATTATTTGACCACTAAAAAAAACAGCATACCTGCAGCCTATAATATGATGATTAAAGAGTTTTATGCGGAAGATTACTACTATGAGGATGGCATCAAGAAAATAATTATTGCAGATAAAGACGAATTACCGTCGCTGTGTCAATTTCGCTACTGGTTTAACAAGGAATATAATGTCGAAGAAGTAACGATTGCTAGGCAGGGACGTAAGAAATATGAAAAAGATTTCCGGGCTGTATTGGGATCTTCCACTGCGGAAGTGATTGGTCCAGGTTCACGTTACCAGATTGATGCAACAGTTGCCGATGTATATTTAATTTCACGCTACAATCCTGACTGGATCATTGGCCGACCGGTCATTTACTTGGTCATAGACGTGTTTAGCCGGCTGATTACCGGTATCTATATAGGGCTTGAAGGCCCTTCATGGATAGGGGCCATGATGGCTCTAGCTAATGTTGCCGCTGATAAGCAAAAATTTTGTCATGAATACGGGATAGAGATTTCCAAGGAAGCATGGCCTGTGCAACACTTCCCTGAAATACTTCTAGCAGATAGGGGTGAGCTTGAAGGGTATAATGTGGAGAGGTTAATTTCCGCACTTAACCTGCATGTTGAAAATACAACACCGTACCGTGCCGATTGGAAAGGTATAGTAGAAAAACAATTCGATACAATACAACGAAAGGTGAAACCCTTTTTGCCTGGATATGTGGATAAAGATTTTCAAGAACGGGGAGCACGCGATTACAGGCTGGATGGCAAGCTGACCATTGAACAGTTTACCCAGTTAATTCTAAAACAAGTAATCTATTATAATACTAAGCATTATTTGAAGGATTACCTTCGTGATGTAGATATGATTGAGGATGAAGTGGAACCTATTCCTTTGAATTTATGGAACTGGGGGCTTCAAAATCGCTCTGGGAAGTTAAGGTACTTTCCAGAGGAACTGATTAAGCTGCAATTACTGCCACAATCTAAAGCCAAAGTTACATACAGAGGAATAAGGTTAGAAGGTATGTACTACAGTTGCGAACAAGCAATAAAAGAATCTTGGTTTCCAACTGCACGTCAAAAAGGCAGTTGGAAAGTAAAAGCGGCTTTTGACCCAAGAGATATGTCATCAATTTACCTGATGAATGATAAAAACTCGTTTGAGATTTGTCACTTACTTGAAGGACAGAAACGTTACGAGAATAAAACGCTAGACGAAATTAGATATCTTCATGAATATGAAAAACAGATGGAAGAAGAAGCCGAACATGGGCAACTGCAGAAAGAGGTTGATATAATTTCAGAATTAGAAGCTATAAAGAAACAGTCGGTTAAGAGAACTAATAAACAGCAATCAAAAACTATAAGTAAAGCACAAAAAACTAAGGCTATAAAAGAAAACAGAAAGAAGGAGCGGGAAGCCAGAAGAAAGGAAGAAGCCTTTGTACTTGGAGAAAAACCAAAAGAAAACAAGCCCGCAGAGATAATATCGTTAAATGATCGCAATGACATTGAAGAAGAGTATAAGCGTCCAACAATCAAAGAATTTTTAAGAAAAAAGGGGATGAATCCCAATAATGAATGATTATTATAAAAATATCAAAGTACAAAATGCAACGTATAATCAACAGGAATTAATTGATTTTCAAGGAAACAAATTAATTGAAGCATTACCGCCGATTTTATCCTCTGAGGATGCTTTTGAGAAGTTAAGTTTTTACCCTTTATATAATGAAAGGGAAAGAGACCTGCCAGAACATCTGCGTTACCATGCTTTGTTGCGGCTGATAAAATTTTTCCAGCCCGTGATGCAACACCTCGATTTAGAGAAGCGTTTTTCCAGGTTAATAAGATATGGTTACGTAGGGCGCAATCCTCAATCTCCTGAGTTCACTAAACAATTGAATATTGCCCATCAAGCCTTGATTGGAAATGATGTATCATTCGATATTCGTTCCACTGCTTCAAGCTTTACCCTAATGGGTTACTCAGGTATCGGAAAAACAACAGCTATAGAAAGAATACTATCTCTCTATCCTCAGCTAATTATTCATGAACATCCATTGAACTTGATGCAAATTGTATGGCTCAAACTGAATTGCCCTCATGACGGTTCTTTAAAATCGCTATGCATGGATTTCTTTTACAAAGTGGATAGTATACTTGGCACCAATTACTTAGCACGCCATGGAGGCAGTAGAAACTCAATCAGTTCAATGGTAACTAGAATGGGACAAATAGCTAGGCTTCATTGCATAGGCGCGATAATAATTGATGAGATACAACATTTGTTAACAGCCAAAAGTGATGGTTCTGAAAAGATGATGAATTTTTTTGTAACCCTTATTAATGAGGTCGGTGTTCCGGTAATGATGATCGGTACCATGAAAGCAAGGAGTATTTTGCAGAGGGATTTCCGTCAAGCTCGTCGTGGCAGTGGTCAGGGTGATATGGTTTGGGAGCAGATGCCTAAAGGTGATGACTGGGATATGCTTATTGAAAATATGTGGCGATATCAATGGACTAAACAGAAGGTTGAGCTTACTAAGGAACTGAACGATAAACTTTATGAAGAAAGCCAAGGAATTATTGATATAGCAGTAAAACTATTTATACTTTCGCAGAGCCGAGCTGTTGAAACGGGTAAAGAAATAATAACACCCGGTATGATACGGACGGTGGCTTCGGACGATTTAAGACTTGTTCAACCGATGCTACGAGCACTAAAGTCGGGATTAGTATCGGAAATTGAAAAATACGAAGACATTATGCCGATGGATATTGCGTCCTATCTCCAGCATCGAAGTTCGACTATTGACCTTAGAGCAACGATTCAAAAGCAAAAAGAAAGGCAGGCTGAAGCCAGACAGCGGACGGAAACGACAATGCTAGAAAAGACGATTTTAGCACTTATTGATTTGGATATAGATACAGGTTTAGCTGAAAAAGCAGCAACCACTGTATTAAAGCAAAATCCAAAGTTAACTCAAGTAGAGGCAATGCAAAAAGCCCTTGCATTAATACAGGAACGAAAAAAGCCTAAAAAGAAAAAAGAATCAAAGGCTGAAACAAACGCACTTCAAATTATAGTAGAAAAGGGAAAGAAACAGAAGAAGTCTGCTTATGAAGCTTTAAAGGAAGCGGGGTATATAAAAAACCCTTTAGATGAATTTGCTATGTAAGAGGGAGTTAAGATGCTGGCATTCTTTCCGAAGCTTTACGAAGACGAATTACTCTATAGTTGGTTTGCTCGATATCATTTACGTTCTTGTAATATTAGTCCAAAAGCAACTATGAAGGACTTGTTCGGATCATCAGATATACTAGCAGTGCCTGATTTACCAACCCATTTAGACAAGTTTTATCTTCAAATTAAGAATTTCAATGTACCCAAGGTAGAGATATGGATTAAGAGGCATACTTTTTATAATTACTACACTGTATTTGCTAAGGAAGGTATTAAGCATCAAGTTTTTAATGCTATGATTTTTGGGAACAAGCCGGGAGCAATTCATATGATTACAGGAATGATGGCGAGTTCCATTTCCGAACCTGTTCATTTCAGATTTTGTCCAGAATGTGTAATTGAGGATATTGATAAACTAGGAGAAACATATTGGCATATATCGCATCAACTACCGGGAGTTTTCTTATGTCTCAAGCACTCTGTTTTACTTCAAAACGCATCAGTACTATTTCGTGGAAAGAATAAACACACATATGTAGCTGCTTCAGAACAAAATTGTAGAACAAATAGCAAATTAATTGAATATAACGAAAAAACGATAAGGCATCTTAATGATATTGCTCTTGATATTTCAAAGGTTTCACAAGGAGATTTTGATTTTACTTGGGAAGGTATTCAAAACTCTTATAGATATATGTTACAAAAACATGGGTATGCAACTTTTAATGGGACTGTACATCAAAAGGAACTTGCTGAAGATTTTCGCAAGTTTTATGGTGATGAACTATTGGAAGTATTACAATCACCTGTTGAATTCAACAGGCCTTCTTGCTGGTTAAAAGCTATTACTAGAAAACACAGGAAAGCATTTCATCCAATACGACACATATTATTTATGAGGTTTTTTAAAGAAGACATAGAAACTTTTTACCAGTATGCTAATAAAACGTATAACCCTTTCGGTTTAGCACCTTATCCTTGTATGAATGCAGCGGCTGACCACTACTTACAGCCAGTTGTTCCAAATGTTAAAGTGACTATTTGCTCGGACACACGAAAACCTGTTGGAACGTTTGCGTGTTCATGTGGTTTTGTTTATTCCAGGAGAGGGCCAGACCAAAGCCCGAAAGACCTCTATAAAATCGGCAGGATTAAAAAGTTTGGCCCTGTTTGGGAAGAAAAGCTTACTCAACTTATTCATGTGGAAAAGATGAGCTATTATGCTACTGCTCAAATACTTAATGTTGACGTTAATACAGTAAAAAAGTACGCAAATAAAGGAAACAATGCTACTCCACTCAGAACAAGTAATGAGCCGAAAATTTTATATGAAAAACAGCGACAATGGTTGGAGTTAAAAAGTAAAAATCCGGCTCTATCAAGGACACAACTACGAAAAATTAATCCTGGACTATATACATGGTTATACAGACATGCTCACCTTTGGTTGAATGAAAATTCTCCTGATAAACAGATATTCTCTCCTGCCAATAAACGTGCTGATTGGGACAAAAGAGATAAAGAGTTAGTTATAGAGATAAGAGAAGCTGTTAATAGGCTATATGTCGCAAAAAAACCTGTATATATAAATACTAGTACTATTGGAAAGGAAATTGGTAAATTGGCCTTGCTAGAGCGATATCTAAGCAAGCTACCCCTTACAGAGGCTTATCTAAGACAAGTCTTAGAAACTAGAGAACAATTTCAAATCCGTCGCGTTCAATGGGCAGCAAAGCAGTTGTTTGAGTTCGATGGTAAAGTCTACGAATGGAAAATTTATCGCCTTGCCGGGCTAAGAACATCGGTTTCAGACAATGTTAAGAAGGAGATTGAGATACAAGTTAAGAAATATCTTTTAGCTGATTATGAAAGGAGGCAAGTATGACTTCAGTTAGATTAAATCCATGGCCGTTTGGTAATAAAGTTGTCAAACTTCACTGGTTCGGACATATACGATTAGCTAAAAATAATAAATGGAATATTACTGTAGCTTTTGAGGATCGGCATAACATTGAACTAATAAGATACCCCATTGGATTACTACCGATCCTTAAGGTTGGTCAATACTATCAGAACGGTCAAGCTTTAGTGACACAAAAATCGGGATTTGTTTATGATGTATATGTTAAGAATCTGAGAGACGGTTATACAAAAGAGGCAATAGAGGTTTGCCGGCATTTTAAGTATTATCTTTATAAAAAAGCAGAACTCATTAACCAGAAAGTTTGGTGTTTTAAGTCTCAGGGCATTCATTATTATATCCCTTATATTGAGTTGCTCAGAGCACTTTTTGCCAGGAATAAAGTGCTTGCAAATGCATTGCTACGGCCTAGTGAGTTGGAACTAATGTTAGATGATTGCCAAATATACAACCGAAGAATCGAACTGGTTTTTTCGAAACAAATACCTGCTTCAATTATTAGTAGTGATTTTGTTCAGCATTATTTATGGATATATTTATTACCGGAAATTAAGAATTCATTTGAATCTGTTCAGTCAAGTACATATGCTAATGCAGTTAAACTTAATAGGACTCTAGAATCCGGTCAAGCTATAGATTTTATCGTCCCGGAATTGCTAGGTTCAAATTGGACGTTTCGAGGAAACCGTTTTGGCCAGCATGTTTTAATATATGAACTCATTAGTTTTTCAGCCAACGAATTGCCTGTTGATACTATATACTATAGTCATCCATCGATTAAGAGATATTTATATTCTAATAATCCAAGGTGCAAACATATTTCATATCCAAAGAAAAATCATACTTATGATATTGATAATAATAATGGTAATCAGGCTAAAGAAGATACTAATCAGCCAGTCGTCGAAAGCGAAGTTAACCAAATGATATTTGAAAACAAACCGGAGATTATTCGTGTAGCCAAATATGAGCAGCAGATTAATACAGGCAAAAAATACGTGCAACATAAGGGTAGAGGGGGTGCTGTATTTACTGACGCTAGCGTTGATGAACCAATTACTGCTGGCAATATACAACCTGTAGAGTTTAAGACACTAGATGTTACAAATAAAAGAAGCGGATTTGGATTAGAAGATTTTTATAAAATGATTAGACAGCTAGAAAGGATGTATCCAGAATTAGAGTTATCGATGAATTTGGTCAATTTGCCTCTTGGACGAAAATTCTCATGGCTGCCTGATGGACGAAGAAGAATATGTGCCCTTGTACGGGTTGGACGAGCCGGAAGGATTTCTTATATCTTAGAGGTTGCTCGTCCTGATCAGAGATTCCTTTCAACATTGATCTTAAAACTTAATAAAGCAGTAAACAGGAAACACGAAGAAGTAATCTTATATGAGTTGCTTTATGATTTGGTTTTTAACAGTGGAAATTGGCCTAAGGAAAGTTTGAAAAAATATTCATATAAAACGGTAAGGCATTCCAATACAGAACCTAGATATTGGGCTGAAAGGATTTATAGTAAAATAATGGTATAATTTTTGATTATTGTGTACTAAAAGAGGAGTAGAGTTATGCTTACATCATCATTGATTGCCAGTGGCATTCGTGGGATTATTGGCTATTATAATGCAGAAATCTCTATTTTTTGTTGATTGTTTTTTAATTATTGGATATAATTTGTTTTAGAAGGAGAGAGCAGGAATTTATATGTGCGTTTGTTAAATGTTGATGAAGTCATTAGCTTAATAACTGCTTTTTCTTTTCTTGGTTGCTTATTCTTATGTCTACCTTAAGAGCTACGATAAACATAAATGTCAGTCGTGATAGATATGTTTTAGTTGCTCTGTGAAGGTTGTTATCATTTGTTTTATGCCCATTGGCGACCCCCTTAATTATTAATCCACCTATGAGGGATTAAACTTTGGGGGTTTTTATTTTAAGGATTGTTCTGTAGTTTTATTTTACAATAATGGAGATTGGCCTAAGGAAAACTTAAATACTATTCATGTAAAAAGGTAAGGCATTCAAATACAGAACCTTGATATTAGGCCGAAAGAATTTATAGTAAATTAATGCCATGAACTTGATTGTTGTGTACGAAAGAATATTAGAGAAATGCATGTTTACATGCTTTCTAATAAACTGCCACTTTACTCTTTTATATTTGTGAAGTATAGTATCAAAATATAGGATGCTAAAATCTATTTCGGTAGAACTAAGCCTCCAACTCGGTTACTGCTCACAATTATTATTCCAGCATTTATATTAAAATACAATTGTGATATAATATTACAAAATTAGCAATCCAATAAGCAGTTCTATGATCATTAGATTGTAAAAATCTTCTCGACTTAATTTGCCACCACAGCCTAAGTAATGTTTTAATAACTATTTTATATTTTAAGGCATTATTGAATTCATGTAATAATTCTTAAGAGTTCCTATGTATTGGAGATGAATTATTAATGTCATATGCAAACACTTCGTTCCCCAAGCCCAAAGATTGGCAAGTTTTCGAGGATCAAATGCGCGTATTATTTACATGTGTATTAAATGACCCAAACACTCAGAAAAATGGCCGACAAGGCCAGAAACAGTGTGGTGTCGACGTTTATGGGTATAGAAGCCCTGGATGCCTTGTAGGAATTCAGTGCAAGAAAAAATTAGATAAAAAGGTTACTGATAAAGAACTCCGTGCAGAAATAGAAAAAGCGAAAAACTTCAGGCCAAAGATAAATGAGTTTATACTAGTCACAACAGCTGCGCGTGATGTGAAGATACAAGAAACTGCGCGAATAATAACAAGCGAACTTAACAACACAGATAACCCTATTAAAGTATCTGTTTGGGGTTGGGATGATGTGGAAGAGCATGCTATAAAGTATAGCGAAGCGTGGAAAGCACTTGATCCAACTTGGACCCCATTCGCTGAAACTGGATTTAAAGATTTAAGAATGCAGATGGAAGAATATAAGAATTGCATTGAAACATCTACGAAGCTAATGAGGCCCTTATTAAGTGAAATCTCAAAGTTGCATGTAAATGAAGATGATGAATGTACTCCACTTCACGGACAGATAACTACACTACAAGATTTAATCAATGATGGCTATGCAAAATTAGCATTTGAGAAGCTTTTTAAGCTTAAAGCTAATGAGTGGACTAATGCAAGTAGGACTGAACGTTTCAGAATTCTAGTAGGCATGGCTTCAGCTAAGTACAAGCTAGGAATACAAGATGAAGCTGGCAATCTTCTTTTAGATGCATATAATGAATGCCCAGAGCATAAAAACGCTAGAAAAAACCAGGCTACTGGCTATCTCTTAATAAATAATTATCCCGAGGCAGCAAAACTCGCCCTTAGTATATTAGAAGATAATGATAAAAATGCATATGCCGCCGGAATTTTAATCCAAGCCTTAATAAACGATAACACATGTGATGATCCCCTTAAAGAGATTCCTCAAAACCTACATGATACCGAAGATGTATTAATTGCATACATAAACTTTCAAAGATGTAGGGGGAATTCGGAATGGGTAAATGAAGCAAAAAGTGCAGTAGAGAAATATCCTGGTAATCGGATACTAAAGTTATTCTATTCTGAGGCTATTCTTGAAAAACTGATCAATACTGAAGGAGATGCTATAGAGGGCGGAATTCTTAAGAATATTGGTACTAAGGAATTACACCAAGCTGTTGCAATGCTACATGCGGAAGTAAAAGAAGCTTTTGAGAAAGAATATACAGTACCGCTGTCAATCGCTCACAATGCAGCATTGGCACTTCGGATCTCTAACAATCAAGGAAAAGCAAAAGAAATTCTAGATAAGTCAATAAAACAATACCCAGATAATGAGAATTTGCGGCTACAACGGGCTGTTATTGCGCATACAGAAAACGATTATGAGTATGTACTTGAAATGCTAGGGGAAAATTCATCGGATAATGAGAAGATTAGTTTAATAGCCAATGCATTGTTTAATATAGGGAGAAAAGACGACTCTATTTCTTTGATACAAGATATTGATGAAAACAGTTTGCCAGGATATGTTAAGATTGAAATTCTGTCTATTCGTATAAGATACTATCTAGATCAAAAGAATGAGAAAGCCGCAATTAAAATGATGGCTGAACGTATTATAGCAGAGCCTCAAAATATCTCGTTAAGGACTCTGCAAATACGAGTATATCGTAATGTAGGGCATTATAATGAGGCATACGAAGCTTTAGATGAAACTTATAGATTAATTAAGGACGAAACAGATCTGATTCTTCGATTGATGTTAAGCTATGAAGCAAAAGCGTTAGGCCGTGACGATGTAGTTATTGATCTGCTCAAAGGCCGAATTGCAACAGATCGATATAGTGATGGGCTCCATCTTTTAATTACAGCTTCAATCAATTCAGGGTCTTGGGCTACAGCACACAAAGTACTTGATTCTGTTTCAGACGAACTTAAGGAACAAGAGTGGTTTTTGAAGGCCAAAGTGATTTTTGCTCTAAAAACCGGGGATCCTAAGGCTGAAGGGGAAATTATCAATTATATCAAGAGATTTCCAAATAATCTAGAAATGATATTAACTAGAATTCGGATATGGCAGAGGATAGAAAGAGATGTTGAAATACGTCACTTTTTGGGACGCCTTAATCTGGCCGATTTAGAGGGTAAGCCTGAATTGCATATACGACTAGCCGACCTTATATGCTATTATGGAGATGCTTCGAAGGGTCTTAAACACGCCTATTCTACCCTTATGAACAATTGGGATAACCCAAAAGCACATCTTGCCTATCATAGTTTAATCTTGTTAAATGAAGCCGTAAAAACAGAAATACCCATTGTGGATACAGTCACCAAAAACACGGTTATATGTTTACAAACCGAAAAAGACAAAAGGCGATACAGAATCGAAAATGAGAGGTATAGACATTTCGAAAACGAGCGCATAAGTTCAGAAGATGATCTTGCAGTACTCCTCAGTGGCAAGAAGGAAGGTGATTTAATAGAACTCCAAGATCAAATAAATGCCAAGCCACTTGAAATACAATGGATTAAACATATCTATCTTGATGCTTTACACGAATCTTTAGAGCAGTTCAATGAACGGTTTCCGCGCATGTTTGGGTTGCAAAAGTTTAGTTTTGATCCTAATGCACCCGATCCCATGGAAGATATGCGAACGGTTCTTAAAGAATATGCAGAAACTAATCAACGTATTCTAAAGGAGTATAGCTTAAAGGGCATTCCTTTGTCATTTGTTGCTGCATTAATTGGGAAAGATCCACTAGAGGCCTGGAGTGGACTTGCTGAAGTTAATACTAAGTTTTTAGTTTGTCGAGGGACTTTAATTGAGCGGGAAGATGCGCATAGGATTATAATTGAGCACAAGGGAAAAGGGTGTATACTTGATTCTATTACCTTATCATTAGTTCGCCATTTAGGTGTTGAGAAAGCTGTTACTTTTATATGTGGGCCGATTTATACAACGCAATCTGTAATTGATCTACTGTCTTCAAGAGATATAGAAGCAAGACGAGTTATTGGTAAAAAACAAGGGTTTTTAGCATGGCATGATGAAAAACTGGTTTTCACAGAAACCTCCGAAGACATTATGAAAACCATTGCTGAAGAAAGAGCAAAAGAAGTTTTATGGGCGAGAGGTTTGGCTAGAATAGCTCCATCTATACCAAAGACGGACTTATCCCTGGATGTAAAAAAAATAATTGACATGTATGGTCATAATGTTTGTGATGCTGCCATTGCAGCTGAAGGGAATGATCTTTTGCTTCTATCGGAAGATATGGGATTTCGAATCTGGGCGGCAGAAGTTTTTAATATACCAACTGCTTGGCTGCAGCCAGTATTGATACTTGCTATGAATGAAAAGCACATTTCTGTAAGTGAATACTGCGAAGCGATAAACAAACTCGTTTTATATGGTCATAACTATATATCTCTTAATCATGTTTGTCTTATGCATCAAGCACGCAAAGATAATTTCTTAGTAACAGATGAATTATCCATTCTTCTAAAGATGGTAGGAGGACCATCTGCAGATCTTATTACAAACAGTAGAGTAATGGGGGAGTTTATTAATGCATTATGGCAAGAGTGCTGTGATAGCTTGAGAATAATGAGGATTATTAGCGAGATATTTTGCATTTTTCTAAAAGGGCGCCCAGAGGATCAAAGGGATATTGTTAGATTGATATTGCAGCAAAGTTATATGAACAAGGGTTTAACAATAAGACATGCATTAGGTTGGCTTATTGGCCATTCGTTTGGGATGCCGTACTTCGATGAACTAATAAATATGAAAGAGAGTTACAAGTTATAGAAGTCTATTATTGTAAATATATAGGAAGATTTAATATTACATCTATTTTATAATAAAATCCAATTTAATAGAACACATATCCTACTTATTATAGAAGTCGTTCTTTATCTTTTATTGTCTTACCTATCTGATAAAACGTTTCCCAATCCTAACTTTGAAATAAAATCTATCATCAATGCATATAGGCGTAATTACAGCTTGAATATGTTGTGTAATTAAAACTAAAAATGCAGAATTACAATGATGCAATGCAGAGATACAAATTTTTGAGCAGAATTGCAATATAGCGTTGACAATGTGCATGTTATAGTGTATTATTAAGAAAAACAAGTTATTAGAGGTGACAATGATGACAATTGAATGGTTTGACCCTAAAATTGGGGTGCCTATTATCACTATTGCAGAGTATGGAGTTACTTTTAATAAAGCTGCAATTGAGGCAATGGGAAATCCGGAAAGAGTAAAGCTTGGATTTGATAAACAATACAAAAAGATGTGCATTATGCCAGTAGAAGATGAAGATGAAAGAGCTTTTGCTTTTGCTGATAAGGAGAGGGATGGTTATGTAAGGATTAACAACAAGGATTTTGTTAGGTTCGTACTAAGATATTTTCCTGAATTAACTTTGGATAAATCTATCCGCTGTGTAGCTATATGGGATGCGGAGAAAAGACTTTTGTTTGCTGATGTTGCAAATATCGAGAATGAGTAGAGGGTAAAGAATAAATTGATTGGAGGGGGTATATAGTGGAACAATTAGCTATAGAACTAGGTAACACCTGGGGCCCTAAAGTATTAGCTATAACGCTAGCGAAATGTGAAAGTGAAGATGAGGTCATTGATATACTTAAAAAGGCTAAATATTGGGACGACGATACTGCATGGAGAGAATATGGAGATAACGAAAATAATTTCTCAGTTATCGGAAACCAACAAAGTTCGCCTGATGCAGCATTAGTCGAAAAACTGGTCAATTCAGTGGATGCTGTTTTGATGAAAGAATGCTTGATTAGAAATATAAAACCAGACAGTAAAGAAGCTCCGCAGAGTATTGCAAAGGCACTAATGGATTTTTTTAGAATACATGAGGGGAAGCTCTCTTCTTTAGATGCTAGTATTAGAAATGAATTAGCAAAAAATATTTATCTAGTAGCAACTGGAAAGAGAAGTATTCCAAACTATATGATTATAGACAAAGGAGAAGGCCAGACGCCAAATGCTTTGCCAAATACGATTCTCTCCATCAGAGAGTCAAATAAAATCAGAATACCGTTTGTGCAAGGTAAATTCAACATGGGAGGAACAGGCGTCCTACAATTCTGCGGGAAACATAATTTGCAGCTAGTTATTTCCAAGAGATGTGAACAAGTTAGAAGTGATGATTCCTCTAAAGACTATTGGGGTGTCACAATCGTGAGGCGGGAAGAACCGAAAGAAGGCAGGAGGAGTTCGAAATATACATATCTGGCTCCTGATAGAAAAGTACTTAGATTCAGATCTGACGATTTACCGTTAATACCTAAAGACGGGCAACCATATAAAAGCCCTTTAAAATCTGGTACTTTTATAAAACTTTATAATTATACACTTTCAGGAGCATTGGCTACCAATATAGTTTTTGATTTGTACAATAGACTTTCTCTTTTGATGCCAAGAATTGCATTACCTATACGATTAGTAGAATGCAGAGATTATAAAGGGCATACTCTAGAAACTACTATAGCTGGGCTAGGTGTTAGGCTAGAAGAAGATAAGAGACAAAACGTGGAAGACGAATTTCCTACTTCGAGTAAGATAAGAGTCAATGGAAAACCAATGAAAGTGTCTGTATATGCATTTAAAGAAGGGCAGGATGAGAAATACAGGAAGACAGAAGGCGTTTTATTTACTGTAAACGGCCAGACTGAGTATTTCGATATTCTAGTGCAGTCAAATCGGTAAGTTGGATGCACCTGTCTCGGATAATTAGTGCAGCATTAACGGAAAATAGTGCAGTGACGGTTATTGCCCATTTCAAAGATATATGCTACCATAATCTTGCTTTTACTTATGTGCAGGATAGGGCAACGCTGAGGAGCGACCTGAGCGACACATAAGGTTTAGCGAGAGAGTGGTGCCAGTTGGTACTACTCTTTTTTTACCACTCTCTTGGAAAACCTAAAGCGCTAAACCTCGGGGTCTGGGGCAGCGCCCCAGGAACTGACCTATTTATGTAGCCCTTTGCGCTGACGCATAGATTCTTCTCCCTCAATTAATATTTCATACGAGTTATGCACTATTCTATCCAGCACTGCATCAGCTATCGTTCCTTCCCCAATCTTCTGGTGCCATCCTGCCGGCGAGAATTGCGATATAAAAACCGTTGAGGATTCTTGGTGCCTTGCCTCAATGATTTCCAGCAAATCTCTAGCTTCCATCTCGTTAAGAGGTATCAGGAGCCATTCATCAAAAATGAGAAGCTGATACTTTTTGTATTTCTCAATCACTTTTTTGTATAGCCCGTCACCCCTAGCGATAGCTAAGTCAGCCAAAAGCTCAGGCAGCCTTATGTATTTAACGGTATATAGCTGCCTGCATGCAGAAATCCCCAAAGCGCAACCGATAAAGGTTTTACCTGCTCCTGAGGCGCCCATGATGATTACATTGAGTTTATCTTTGATATATTTGCCCGTTGCAAGCTGTATAATATGCTCTTTATTTAGCTTTCTGTCGGGATAATACTCTATATCCTCAATGCTGGCACCTGGAAACTTCAAAGTTGCCTTTTTTATCAGCCTTGCGATATGATTGCTCTTTCTATCAGTCCACTGCCTGTCAACAATCATACCGAAGCGATCTTCAAAGGAAAGCCCGGAATACGATGGATCGCCGAGCTGTTCCCTATATGACCATGCCATTGACCTAAGTCGCATTTCCATCAGTTTTTCTATTGTCTGTTCGTTTAGCATCACTTTTTCCTCCCGTAATAATCTGCACCTCGGGTAAACGAATAGCCTTCTTCCACAGCGTGCGTCTTATCTGGCAGAGGGAAAAGTTTATCCTGGCCTGATTTTAAGATGCTGTCAATATTTTTGTAACTGGGGTGTGGAGTATATGACAGCGCTTTTTCACAGGCAGCTTCCAAACGCTTGATACCGTACTTATCGCCTAATTTCAAAAGCCCCATACATGCTCTATAACCCTGCTGCTCGACCTTATGGGAGCTAAGCATAACTTTAATTACGGCGGCAGTGTATTGGCCGATAGAATCTGCCCAGGAAACGAAACGATCAGCATTCCACTTAGCATAACTCTTATGCTTTTCAGGCATATGTTCCGGTATTGTGTGATACTTTCCTATCTTCCCGTGAAACCTTGGATGGGAACAGATCCGGTGGTTATTGTAGAATATTTCAACTACATTGCTTGTTATCCTGACATCCATTTCATGCTTTATATACTCATAGGGCACACTATAGAAATTCTTTTCAAAGGAGATATGATAGTTGAACCCGGGAATCAATTTCTTCCATATTGCCAACTCGTATTGATTTTTAGGAAGAGGCATTAGATACTCCCTTTCCTCATCAATAAATGCCTTATAGCGGTTACCGGGTTTCTTTTGGAACTCCCTTTCATTGAAGTTTTTTAGTTTCCTGGATATTGCCTCATTTAAGTCCTGCAGACTAAAATATGTCCCGTTTCTTAGTGCTGCTATTATCCATGTGGAGATAACCCCTACCGTGCCTTCAACGCTAGGTTTATCCTTGGGACGCCGGACACGAGTTGGTATAATCGCGCATCCGTAATGCTCAGCCATTTCGTGATAAGACTTGTTGATGATTGGTGAATACCAATCGGGTCTTTCTACTCCTGTTTTGAGGTTGTCCGGAACGACTATTCTTGTAACTCCTCCGAAAAAGTCAAATGCATTGATATGAGCATTTATCCAGCTTTCCTGGTCCCGTGACAGAAATGCTTTGACATACGCATAACCACTGCAAGGGAGTACGGCTACAAATACATATGCGGGTATTATCTCTCCAGTTTCCCTGTCAATTATTGATGCTGTCTGTCCTGCCCAGTCAACCTCCATTTGCTCTCCCGGCTTATGCTTGATGTGCATAGTAGCTTTCGTTGTTTGCACATATTGCCGGTAATGATAGCAAAACTGGGTATAACCAAAGGGTATTTCACCGTTTTGTCTGCATTCACCGCAATACTCTTCCCAAAGTAAAGTTAGTGTAACACCCCTTTTGGCCATTTCCTTGTGCAGCTTCTCACAGTCGGGCATTTTCCTGGATTTACTGCTTTCTTTCTCAGGGAATAGTAACCTTTGTAAATCAATGTCACTGACTTCGAGCGGTAGTGGCCATTCTATCCCCTTTAGCTGGGCACGGTTTACTACATTTGCTACAGTGTTACGCGAATATCCAAGGCTCGCCCCGATACTCGTCCGGCTCAATCCCATGCTATAGAGCCGCAGGATTTCTCTATATTGGGTCATCTTTCTGACCTCCCGGATTAATATTTACACCATTTAGGTGCATATATTAATTCTTGCCAGATAAATCCTGATATTGCACTCGCTCCGTTACACCCGCACTATTTTTTCGTGATAGCTGCACTGACTCTCCGATTTAAGTGCACAATTTTAACCGCAGTATTCAGCCAGACACATGGGAATTTGTCAAAATCATTTTTTGCAAGAAGAGCAGTTGGCCTTAATTATATAGCCGATTCAATATTGGTCACTGTTGATTGTTCTGAAATAGATGTCAGAACTAGAGAAGATTTATTTATGAACAGTCGCGATAGGTTGAGGGAAGGTGATTGGAAGAAGCAGATTGAAAAGTCTCTCGAAGAGTTGTTAAAAGACCATCCTTCTTTAAGAAGGCTTAAAGAAGAGAGGCGGAGAAAAGCATTGGAAAATAAGATAGATAATTCAAAACCTCTAGTTGATATACTTGAAGATGTTATTAAAAAGTCTCCAACGCTCACGAAACTCTTTGTTGCCGGAAGTAAGCTTTCGAATCCATTTAAGTTAGAAAATGTTAAACCTAAGAAGAATTATAAAGGTGGTTATTTTCCAACGTACTTTAAATTGATTAAGCCAAAAAAGATAGAACTTTTGGAAAAACATGTTCCAATTAACATGCGCTTCAGAGTGCAATTTGACACTGATGTATCGAACGATTATTTTGATAGAGATAATAGCCCTGGTATATTCAATGTATTTTTAAATGAAAATGAAGTTCAAGATTATTTATTAAGTCTTAATAATGGAATTGCTAACCTAACTGTAACATTGCCAAAAGGGTGTAAGATTGGGGAAAAATATGAATACAGAGTTAAAGTTAGTGATGATAATCACTTTGAACCATTTATTGAAGAGTTTTTGGTAATAATTGAAAAGAGTATTAAAAATAAAAGAAAAGGCCCTAATCCTCGCGAGGAAAAACCACGTGGAAAAGGAAAAGAAAAAGGAGAGGATAGGAAAAATACTCCTGGTTTAAATCTACCCAAGATATGGGATATCAAATCAGGTGAATGGGAGAAATATGGGTTTGATAAAGCATCTGTAATAAAAGTAGACTATGATGATGAAAAGGGATATGAGTTTTATATAAATATTGATAATATCCATTTACAAACAGAGATCAAAGGTACTAAGAATACTGAAAAAGCTGAATATTTAATAGCTAGATATAGATACGGAATGGCTCTTCTTGCAATAAGTATACTAAACTATTTGGAAAACCACACTAGTGAGTCTGTTGATGAGAAGAATACCCTTAAAATTGTAGCTGATACTTTGAAAATGACCTCACCGATCTTACTACCAATGATAGAATCCCTAGGTAGTTTAGATGAAGAGCAGAGTTATGTTACCTATTCGTAAAGACATTATTATGCTATATATTCTAACTTAATTAAGATAAAGCTTTTAACAAAATTTTGGAAGGTGATAAAGTTTGAGCAATAAAGAATTATACTATTTGTTTTCGATGTCATTACAAATAAGCGGTGGGTTTTTGCTTGTATATATGGGTTTTACTAAGAATGTTAAAAATATTGCGGAAGAAATTGCTGGGTTTAATTTCATTGGAAAAGATATAGAAAGCATAGAGATTCCTCAAATTGCTAATAAACTTTTAGAAATATATTTAACGAGAATAGGATTCATTTTAGTATTTCTAGGGTATGTATTCTTAATATTTAGTGATAAAGGAAGCATTAGTAAAGGAGATACATTATTTAGTATTGCTGTTATTTCTTTGATAATCATATTTGTAATGTTATTAGCATCTCATATATTAATAAATAAAAGAAAAGAAGTCATCGAGAAGGAATTAAAACAAAACTTACCTGAAGACACAATATTTATGCAAGTAATTGAATAATACATTTAATTCATCAATGTAATACTTCTATTCGTAATAGAGAGATAAGTAAACAACTTTTTTATCATGAAATCGATGTATATTATAAAAGGACTAAATCGAAGTAAACAACTATTTTTTTATAGAAGCCGCATTTATGTACAGAAAAATGCGGCTTTACGCTACAATTAAGTAAACAACTTTTTTATTACCTAACATTTTGATTACTATTCGAATATTCGTGTATAACAGTATTTGGTGAATGATAATAAGTCTGAAGAAACGAAATAAAGTCTGGCGAAAACCCGTGAAATGTATGCAGGAGTGATCCTGTAATCCTTCACG
>Ga0334896_1001313_pt1 | contig 22076 bp, 24 predicted proteins | sample GraSluR3_MG_8_FD_207734 | JGI IMG/M metagenome (GOLD analysis project Ga0334896, IMG submission 207734) | Sludge microbial communities from methane-producing bioreactor in Wageningen University, Netherlands - Granular Sludge_27_06-R3 | ecosystem: Engineered > Bioreactor > Anaerobic >... | reverse complement strand
GCCGTTATAAGCAGTGTGACAAGAATCTTGCGTTTTTGGGATGCCCCGTTCAAACATAACACTCCTAGAATGTATACTATTTCATTATATTATTTGTTCATCCTTGTATGCAATATGTTTATTTTTTTTGCCCACAGCTTGAGGACTTTGTCTTCAAGATCTTCGGTTGTGCCGGTATTGTCAATCACCGTGTCTGCAAACTTTATCTTTTCTTCCATCGGCATCTGTGAATTTATTATGTTTTCCGCCTTTTCCTCCGACATCCCGTCCCTTGCAGCAAGCCTTTCAATCTGGGTTTTCCTGTTCGCCCACACCAGCCATACACAGTCCACCATTTTATGAAGGCCCATTTCAATCAAAATGGCTGCATCTATTATCAAAACCTCGGTACTTTTCTCTTTTTCGACCGCCCTAATGGTATCCCTCACCCTGGCAGCCATGACCGGATGTACTATTGCATTAAGCTTCTCAAGTTTTGCTTTGTCCGCAAAAACCATGTCCCCAAGTTTCTTTCTGTTAAGGCTTCCATCGGCAAGCAGCACGTCCTGCCCGAAATGCATGACAATTTTTTCAAGGCAGGGGCTTCCCTTTTCGACAACTTCCCTTGCCGTCATGTCAACATCAATAATCTCCGCTCCCAGCCTTTTCAGTATACTGCTTACCGTTGATTTTCCGGTTGCCGCACCTCCGGTAAGTCCTATTTTTAACAAGGCCCGCTACCTCCTATTTAGCTGCATCAAACCAGTTTTCACCGGCTGACATTTTAACTTCCAGGGGAACCTTGAGCTCCACAGCCCCTTCCATGCATTCTTTCAGCAGTTTCCTTACTGTCTCAAGCTCGTCCCTGTGGGTTTCAATAATAAGCTCATCGTGAACCTGCAGTACAAGCCTTGATTTCAGTTTTTCCTTTTTCAGCCTTTGGTAGACCATGTTCATTGCCAGCTTTATTATGTCCGCCGCACTTCCCTGTATCGGTGTGTTCATAGCCAGTCTTTCTCCGAAGCTCCTTACGTTTTTGTTTGCGGATTTCAGCTCGGGCAGGTATCGTATTCTCCCCAGCATTGTCCTTACCATTCCCTGCTCCCTGCCCTCTCTCACCACCCGATCCATATACTTCTTCACGCCGCTGAAGCTGTCAAAATACCTTTTTATGTACTCGGCCGCCTTTTTACGTGAAATATGCAGGTTTTGCGACAGGCCGTAGTCGCTTATACCGTATATTATACCAAAATTAACCGCCTTTGCACTGTCCCGCATGGCCGGTGTGACCTCCAAGGGAGTTACCCCGAATACCTGGGCTGCTGTCCGGGTATGTATATCCTGCCCCTCCCTAAAGGAACCTATCAGATTCCGGTCACCGGATATATGGGCAAGGACCCTTAACTCTATCTGTGAATAATCGGCGGATACAAACAGGTATTCATCGCTTTCGGGGACAAAAACCCTTCTTATCTCCCTGCCCAGTTCAAGTCTTATGGGTATGTTCTGCAGGTTTGGTTCGGTGCTGCTTATCCTGCCTGTGGCGGTAACCGTCTGTTTGAAACACGAGTGCACCCGTCCGGTGTGCTTGTTTATAGCTTTTATCAGCCCTTCGGCATAGGTGGATTTTAACTTGACGAGCTGCCGGTATTCCAGTACCTTCTCCGCTATGGGATGCCTGTCCCTAAGCTGTTCCAGCACCTCGGCGTCGGTTGAATAACCGGTTTTGGTCTTCTTGATCGGCGGCAGAGACAGTTTTACAAACAGTACCTCCCCCAGCTGCTTTGTTGAATTAATATTGAATTCACTGCCCGCAATCGAATATATTTCATCTGTCAGTCGGTTTATACTCTGCTTAAGTTTTTGTGAATACTCTTCCAGTGCTTTTTTATCCAGCTTTATTCCGGTTTGCTGCATATCAGCCAGCACCTTAATTAGCGGCAGTTCCACCCTGTAAACCAGGTCTTCCATACCGGTATCCTTTATCTGCCCGGCCATTATGCTTTTGAGCCTGAACATGCACCTTGCCCTTGCGGCAAGGTATTGGCACACCTGCTCCATTTCGATAAGATTGAACTCGGTGCGGTTTTTGCCTCTGCCTGCAATCTCCTCAATGCCAGCAATATTTTCACCCAGGTACTTGAGCGCGACCTTTTCCAGTTCATACCCGCTTGCTGTCGGGTCTAACAAATATGCAAATATTTCCGAATCAAACCTATAATTGACCAGTCCGATACCCCTTTGGGCAAGGGCTATAATATCCTGTTTAAGATGATGTCCCAGTTTCTGTATCCCCTTATCTTCCATAACAGGCTTTATGGCTTTGAAAACCTTATCTTCATCCAAGGCATACCCTTCATGCCCGACAGGAATGTACACGCCATCGCTGTCGCTCCAGGCGAGGGATATACCGTATACTTCAAATTCAATACTGTCGTCGGTGCTGGTTACTATTTCAAAGGCCATACATTTATTCCTGCGGATTTTATCCAGTATTCCATCTATATCGTCAAGGGTTTTAAGACATATATAATTGCAGTCTGCCGTTTCCCTTTCCGGTATATAAGATGCATCTTCCGGTTCGAAAAGCCTTTTTGCCCTTTCGATCAGGCTGTTAAACTCCAGTTCCGACAGCTTTTTCATAACATTTTCGGCATTTGGCGCAGGCCTTTTGCACTCCCCGGTATCTATTACAACGGGTATATCCCTGTGGATGGCAGCCAGTTTCTTGCTCAAAAGGGCCTGCTGAACATTCTGCGAAAGGTTCTCCTTCAGTTTTCCCTCCGGCATATGGCTTAGACCCTCCAACACCGCTTCCAGGCTCCCGAACTGGTGCAAAAGCTTAAGGGCGGTTTTTTCGCCTACCCCCGGAACCCCAGGTATATTGTCGGATTTGTCGCCCATCAGTCCCTTCATGTCAACAAGCTTATCCGGGCTGAGGCCGTACCTTTCCTCCACCCCATCAATATCGTACAGCTGGAAATCCGATACTCCCCTTTTTGTATATATAACCTTTACGCCACTGCTAATAAGCTGCAGCGCATCTCTGTCCCCGGTCACTATGAATACATCTATTCCCTGGTTTTCGCCGTACCGCGAAAGGGTGCCTATTATATCGTCAGCCTCAAAGCCTGCTGCTTCCAGCCTGTTTATCCCCAAAACATCCAGCACGTCCTTTAAGACCGGCATTTGAGCGGCCAGCTCATCCGGCATACCCTTTCTCTGCGCCTTGTACTCCGCGTACTCGGTATGTCTGAAGGTGGCTTCCTTCCTGTCGAAGGCTACGCTGATATATTCGGGCCGGTATTCATCCAGTATCTTGAACAGCATTGTCAGAAAACCGTAAACCGCATTTGTGGGCAGCCCCTGTCTTGTGGTAAGGGGCGGCAATGCATAAAAAGCCCTGTTTACAAGGCTGTTTCCGTCTATAATAACCATTTTGGGTTTGTTCAAACCAAACACTTCCTTCCGCTTCCCAATATAGTATTTCACCACAATGTGTAAAAAACCTCCAAAAACACAAAAAAAAGAAGCATATATAAGCTTCTTTTCTCGTTAATCCGCTCTCTGTCTAATAGCTGTACTGCACCGACACCATCGCGGATATCTCCATTTCTCCGGTGGATATAGGCGTTGCTGCCATGTCGGCTGATTCCATCATTTTCGCCGCAATGTTATCCTGCCGCACAACCAAGGGCCCGCCTCCGCTTATCTCCTGAACGTTCACCGCACCCTTCAGCGTAACACCCAGTCCTTCGGCCACTGACTTGGCTTTTTGTGAAGCATTTACAACCGCCATGTTAAGTGCCTGGTTGTAGAACTGATCCGTATTCTCCATTCCAAACCTTATGCTTGAGATTTTGTTGGAACCCACAGCCGAAACACCGTCTATTATTTCCCCGGTTTTGTCAATATCCCTGACCACAACCTCCACTATGTTGTTAACCCTGTATTCGTATACATAGGATTTCCTTGTACTGTCGTCATACCTTTCCAGGGGGTATAGGCTGTAAGTCACCGTTTTAATATCATCTTCCGCTATACCGAAGGACTTGAGTTTCGCAGTTACCCTATCCATTATCTGGGCGTTTTCCTGCTGCGCTTTTTTGGCATTGGCATTCCTGGTCTCCACCCCTATCCTAATATAGGCTGTATCCGGCTTGACCTTTATTATGCCTGTTCCGCTCACGGTTATGGTGTTTTTTTCGGTTTCCTGGGCGGCTGCGGCACTGTTGGAAAACACGTCCCCGGCAATATAAAGTGCAAACGCCAGTACGGTGACAACAAGCACATAAACGACCACCCTTGTTCCTTTTACCGTCACCTTTTTCACCCCGCTTTTATTTCATATTTTTTCTTTTCAGTCTCCACCATACCAGAAGGCCCGCTCCCACCAGTACCATCACCGGTAGGCCATAGCCTATTCCGACAATAATATATTCGATCATATCCATGATTGCATTTGTGGTACGTATAAAACCCCTTTTCATTCTGTCCCACAGACTTCCTACCTGTAACGTGGATACATGGGTATCCTTAGGGTCCACTTCTGTCATAAATATTCTTATGGTGGAGTACTGCACCAGGTTATCCCAGCCCCTTAACTGTGTGGCATGCCTTTCAAGCTCGGACCTCACCCTGTTAAGCTCGGTTTCTATTTTTAGTATATCCTCCACCTCGGTGGCCCTTTCCAGTATTGCAAGAAGCCTATCCTGCTGAACCTCTAGGCTTTTAAGCCGCGCTTCGGTATCCATATACCTCAGCGTTATATCGCTGCCGTCGGTTGACCTGTTGGTTACCTTCCCGAGGCCTGAAACCCTTTCAAGGCAGCCGGTGAATTCGGAACTGGGTATACGTATTACCACGTTCCCTTCCATGAAATCCCTGTCATCTTCGGTGGTGCCATGTTTTCTTATATAACTGTTTGAACCTTCTATATATCCGCCTGTTTCGTCCACCATCTTCTGTATTGCTTCAAGCTGCCGGTTGAAATCCTCCACCTGGATAGAAATCTCGGCGTTTCTTATAATTTTCCTTGAATCCTGCTCTTTTAGAATCCCGTCACCGGGTTCTGACAGTACACCGGCAGCCGAAAATGTATCCCCATCTACCGGCATATCCGGCTCTACGCCCGGCATTTCCGCTCCGGCCAAACCCGCAGCTTCCTCTTCCAAATCCAGCATTCGGGAATCCGCAACCTGCTTATTCTGTGCCATGCCAAATCCCGCTTCTCCGTCAGCTGTAATACTATACATTTCCGCCGGCGCCGCCTCTTCTGTTGCAGCCATATCCTGGGAGCTTCTGGAACCCATGAACAAACCGGGCATTATACCCTTTGCAGCAACAACCAGCAATAGCACCGCCGCCACCGACACCAGTCCCGGTTTTAACCATCTTTTACTTAAACCGCTTATCGCTGCGCCCCTGCTGGCCTTACGCAGTGCACCTGAAACCATCGGCTGCAGGTGCCCGGGAGGTTCCTTTTCTTCAAGGCTCCGGCAGCTTTCCACCATTTCCCGAAGTATCTCGAGTTCTGTGCGGCAGTCTTCACATGACTTAATATGCTCCTCCAGCATGCGGCTCTCCCGCTCATCCAACATATCATCTATATATAAAGAGAGTTTTTCTCTAATGTCTTTGCATCCTTCCATTTCTTATCCCTCCTCTCAACCTTTTTTGACGGCTGTTTCAATATTTAGTTCCCCGCACCTTATCAGTTCCTCTTTCAAACTGGTCCTTGCCCTGCTTATTCGCGATTTTACCGTACCTATGTTGATCCCCAGTATATTGGCTATTTCCTGGTAACTTTTGCCCTGAATATCCCTTAGTATTATAATAACCCTGTGCTCCTCCCCGAGCTTGCTTATCGCCCTGTGCACCTGTTTTTTCACTTCCCGCCTTTCCATCTGTTCCTCGGGCAGGTCATCGGTATCGATTACCAGTTTGCAGCCCCGGTCTTCGGGATTATCGTTGTGGGCAACCGGATACAGTTTAACCTTCTTTCTCTTGCGCAGTTCGTCTATGCAAACATTTACAGCAATCCTGTAAACCCACGTTCCGAAACTGGATCTGCCGTCAAACTTTTTTATTGACTTAAAGGCCTTTAAGAAAGCTTCCTGCACCACGTCACAGGCGTCTTCCTCGCTGCCCATCATCCGGAAACCCAGATTATATATCTGTTTCTGATACATGACCACAAGCTCTTCAAAGGCCGATAAATCACCTTCTTTGCTGCGTCCAACCAGCTCGAGTTCCGCAGACATAGGTATTCCTCCCTTCCCACTCATACGTTTTATTTGACGGAAACTTTTTCATTAAAGTTCCATTTTGGTTTCTGCAATACAAAAAAAAGAACAGCTCATCACTGTCCTATTCTATAAAAATGAGACAAATCCTCTAGGGTAAATTATGTATAATCTCTATATAGCCATATTTCGAATGAATCTGGCAGGCAAAACCCTCCTCCTCCAAAGACGCAAGGCTTACCCTGCCTTGTTTTTCAGGTTTTAACAAGCTTAAATCCATATCCGGGTTAACTTTAAAATTACCAACATCCGAGGTCAGAAACCTTCCGTCAAGCTTGGCAAAGTTAATTTCATAATTTAGCTCCTCTATACTTGCTCTGGCCCAAAGCCGCCCTCCCAGCACGGCCGCCACATCGGCTATGGAAGCATAGAGTTTTCCGTCCCGCCACACGGCGGATACCGGTCTTCCCATAAGCCTGCCGGTTAAAACGGCATCATTCCATTCTATGCTTATACCGAAAAATTCGTTCAGGCTGTCACAATTTACAAATATCATGGTCCTGTCGTATATTGTGTCGGATGTAAGAAACTCACCGTTAACAACCAAAGCCCAGCTTTCCGCAAATGCTATTTTTCCGTTTCTTAAAGCTAAAAACAGGTTTTCCAGCTTTTTCTCAGGTATTTTTTCCAAAAACCCGGCAGCTGTCAATTGGTCCAGTATTTTGTCCCTGAAGCCCTTTTCCTTCGAATAAATATCCCTGTAAGCCACCACCGCCTCTTCTCCGAACGTCTCGATCAGGTTGCCGTACACGACTTCCACTGGAATTCCTATATCCACAACTGAATAAAGTTCCGACACGTCGTAATTATACATCCTGATGCAGCCTAATGATATGCTTTTCCCTATGCTTGACGGGTCATTATTCCCGTGGATGCCGTAGCCCCCGTAGAATCCCAGCCACCGTATGCCCAGCGGGTTGGCAGGGCCCGGGGGCACCGGGTTTCGGCTGTTGGGGTGCCAGGTGGGATTTACGGCTTTGTTTATTACGCTGAAACTACCTGTGGGAGTCTGGGCCGCCGGCTTACCCACGGCGACCGGGTATGTCTTAAGCGGCACCTCTCCATCCATAATGGTCAGGGAATACCGGGGGATATCTATTACTATACTGTAACCGACATCAGGTTTGTCGCCCGCTGCTGCATTTATGGGTAAAACCAGTAAAAAAAGCAATAATAACAGCGCTACCTTTATTTTCAACGCCGGTTCCAACCTCCTTCCGCTGTATAATTCTATTTGGAAGAAGCGAAATTATTCCAAAAAAATATTGGTACATGCATGACTGCATGTACCAATATTTATTGCCCGGAAAACCTGCGGCCCGTTAGAAAGGCACCCGTTTGTTTTTGTTGAAGGGATGGAATATACACTCCACCAGCATACCCTTGGGATTGAACACGGCGGTGGCATGATGCATAAAGCTGTTTCTTGTCCTGTATCTCAGGTCCGTGTACAGCACCTCGGTCATACCTTTGCTCTTTTTCACCTTCACATGATAAATAGGTGTAAATTCTTTGAAGAACCCCGCCACCCTGTTATTTATAAATTTTTTCGCCTCTTTTTTTTGCTGCCTGCTGAGCCTTTCACAAATCATTATCCTGCCCCGCAGCAAATCTACGCTGCCCACCACTGTATGCTTCTGGGACATCATAACAAAGTCCCAGTCAAAGAACCCTAAAAAAGCCGGCAGCACCTTTATGCTTTTTACTTCCACACGTCCCTTGTAAAAATCAGATACCTTTTGTTTCGCCAGGTTTCTCATAATACCCAGAAGTACAACATATAACCCGAAGGCAGTCGTAATTCCTCCCTTAATAAGAACATTCCCTTTGCCATATATAATCGCCGAGATACCCAATAGTATTATAACTATATCGAATATTTTAAGCAGGCTGAGGGAATATTTTTTCCTGCTTATGGGCCATAATAGCTGTGCCCCGTAAGAATTTAAAAAATCGAACAAAATATGCGTCAAGCCTCCAACAAAGGTCCAGATAAACAGTGAAAAAAAACTGCTGCTGTAAAAAAAGTTAAGGACCGCGGTCAAAAAAAAGCTCATCAGTAAGATACCGACGAAGGAATGGCTGCTTCCCCGGTGATACTTCAAATAATAATAATCGTTGTATACCTTGGCGGCGATATCAAGGTCGGGAGCCACAGACCCAACGATGCACCCAATTAAGGCAGGCTCCGCCAGCGAAATGTCCCCCCCGGATAACGCAAATACCCCCGCACCTATGGCTGCATGGGTAATCGGATCCATAGTCGTCCCTCTTTCAACCCCGCATTGTCCGCAGGCATGGTTTACATAATATTTTATCATATTTGTTAGCCCTATGCCGCTGCAATTTTTGGTATTGAAAGTTACCGCCCGATATGCTAATATATATTTTGCATATAAATTTGCCGAAGTGGTGGAATTGGCAGACGCGCTGGACTCAAAATCCAGTGTTGGCAACAACGTGTGGGTTCAAGTCCCACCTTCGGCACCAAAAAAGCTCAGGGCAAATGCCTTGAGCTTTTTTAAATAATACAGTAAAAGTGTCCGGTTTTAGTTATAGGCACTACAATAAAGACTAGCTTTTAATTGTTTCAAAATCCACATGCCTGTAATAAAAACTATTCCTGGCTTCCTCATATTCTTCATTATCAAAATTACCGTTATTAAGCTGGCTTGCAACAATCTTGATTAAGCTGCTCTTAAGCGGTAGCAAATCATTTCTAATAATATCAAATACCATTAGTGTATCTATATTGACATAATCATGCACTACTCTGTTTCTAAATCCTCTTATTTGATTCCAGTCGATATCGCAATATGCCTGCTTTAGTTCATTGCTAATCTTGCTGATATTCTCACCAATATTAGCAAAAAGACTTAACGAAGCATTAAAGTTTAGCTGGTCATTCAATTCATAAAACTCCTCTGCAGTATTACAATCCCTGGAATACAGCAGTATTTTCTCTATGGATTCAAGTATGTTAAGCAGATACATAAGGTCATTATTAATGTTTGGTAACATAAACGACCTCCTTTTTTGCCCTATGAAGCACGATAGGATTAGCATACCTGGCAATGACAATGTCAATACGCTTATTCATCAGCCTTTGCAACTCATCTCTAAGCGCCGACAGTATCCGGTAATCAACACTATCTTCTATTAAAATATCTATGTCGTTGGATTGTTCTCCCCTTGCAGCCGAGCCAAATATTCCAATTCTGCTTAGACTGAATCTTTCAAATAAATTGTTTTGTATCATAGCATCTTCCAATTCAGTTATCTGACTGTTTTGGGCAGGCATGCTTCGTCACCACCTATGACTATATTCACAAACTCACTATACGATATACCTTTTATATATCTTTCAATCCTGTTAATGCAGTCCAGTATGTCACTCAAATATACCCTGTAATTACGCATACTTGACACTTCCCAGAATCTCGTCTTTCAATCCCATCTTTATATTTTCTACTATAATAAGGTCAACTTTCTTACCCAGCAAATCCTCCAGATAGAATTTCAGATCCATGTAATTATCAAATGTTTTTCTTTCTTTTTTAAACCTAACCAGAACATCAACATCACTGTTGACCGTTTGCTGGTCTTTGCTATATGACCCGAACAATCCTATTCTATCAACTCCATACTTCTCTATATCTGATTTATTATCCCTGAGAACTGCAATAATCTCCTCCGCGCCCATAGTTTTCAACTCCTCTTAAAGTGCGCATACTATGTCTATTATTATACCACATTCTTACATTATACAAACAGGAATCCTTCTGTCGCTATTAAACTAACTGTACTCCCAGTTCCTCACCTGTATCCTGCCGGTAACAGCAACCATTCTGCCCTTGCTGAGGTTTTCTGCACATATTTCGGTCAATTTCTTCCCGGCGTTATGGGTCAATTATACCCCGGCGGTGACAATTATTAAGAAAGCAATAATGATAGTGGCAATGAACGATATATTTCTTTCAATACCAGGCATAATAAACCTTCCCCTTGTTTAGAGAATATACGTGGACGTTTCATGCGTCTTCCCGAACGGCATTTTCAGTGATGGTCTTCCTTAATCCTAACTTTCTTCCCTACTGCCTAATACTTGAACCTGTCCTATGGTAAGCATCTTTTATTATTTTATTTCTTTTTTTGCTGGTAATAGGGTAAATCTATTAAAATCAACCTGTTCCTGAAATGCCTCTCTAAAAGCTGCATCTGTATACTTTTAATATATCCCTTTTATCAATTCTTCTTAACATGATGTGATATATACCTGTATCGCTTTTTTTCCTCGCCTGTCCCGCCATCATATCACCCTATTTCGGATTAACACTAAACCTCAAGGAAGACAATAGAAACGTCCCATTGCCTTTTAAGTAAACGTGAAATTTTGAGCCAATGACTAACTCTGAAGTGTCCGTTTTTTCGGAAAAAGCTCAACTCTTGTTCCCAAGAAGGCTAGTTATTCACCTAATGGTTCAAAGCTATTAAATATTCCAAGAATTCGATAAACTTTACCATCTTCAAGCCGTATCCTATAAATTGAATAAAGATAGTGGTTCTCTCTCTCGACATTTCCTCTATCATAAAATACATATTGAATTATTTCTTCTTGTAAATACGACCTCAAGATTTCATCTTCTATCTCATACTGCCCGCCTTCCATTATCCAGTGAGCAAGATATCCGCCACCTGGGTTCATAATAAACAGTATTATTAATATTGTAATCACAACAATTGCTATTTTCTTGTACACTATCTTATTACCCCCTTCCTATAGAACCACTTTTCTTTATTATACAGAATTATATAGAGGTAGTATCCCCATAGCTATTGTATGTTTATTTAGCAACGGATGGCATACTACCTCAAATTTAACACCTAGATTTCGCACAAATAGCATCATAAATTATGGGCAATATTACCTTGGTAAGCAGACCAACAAATACAAAGAGGGCAATACTACTTATTACAGAAGTAATTCATTCAGAATACTAAACAAAAAGGTGGTATTACCCTATGAATAGGATAAAGGCTTCAACTAGTGATCTCAAATACGAAACTACTTCCGCATGGCTGGCATCTGTATTACAGTTTGGTCTGGATACTGGCTTCTTCGTTCCGTTTAAGGCTTTCAGACTTAAGATGAAAGAAGTAAAGTATTCTGTTTACCAAAAATTGCTTACCATAATCGCTTCTGTTATCATGGGCTGTGAGTCTACCAAGGACATAAATGAAGTATTAGGCCCCGAGAAACTATCTGCAAATTTACTGGGGATGGAACACTTCCCCGATCAGTCACAGATTAATGCCTAACTCACACGCACCGATGAAGAAAGCATAAAGCAGCTTGAAAATATTCATAATGAGCTATTCAGTAAATTCAGCCTTTCTACTGCTTCTAGCCAAGACGTTGTAGTAGATATCGATATGTCCGGCTTAATAGCAGGTGGCAAGACTTATGAACTAAGCGATAAAGGCTACTTCCCTAGAAAAAGAGGTAAAACTGGTTACCAAATATCTGCTGCCTTTGCAGGGGATTACTCCGAAGCTATAGCCCTTTACCTGGACCCGGGTAATACACACTGTCAGAACCGGTTGGAGGATCTATTAGGATCTATTTTATCAAAGTATCCTGACCAAATCCGCCAGGAAAGGCTTATCGTCCGGTTAGACAGTGGTTATGGTGCTTCAAAGAATATTGCGTATCTTGCAAACTTAAAAGGTCTTAAGTTTGTAGTAAAGGGGTATTCTACTACGCAAGCTGCCAAAATTGCTAAAACTGTACCTTTTGGTTCGTACACCAAGGCTGATGAAGCTACCTGGGTATATGAACTTCCCTCTTTGGAAAACGGGGTTAGAAGGATATTGGTTCAAATACTCGGTACAAAAGGAGAACTTACCTATACGATTCTTTTTACCAATATTGCTAGAGATAAACTTTCTCCTGTTGAAGCTTTCCACTTTTACAATGGTCGTCAAACCATAGAGGCTTTCTTTAAGATGGCAAAGAATACGTATGGTATTAAGAATCTTAGAACCCGAAAATTCTATGGTATCTACTCCTTCCTATGGATGGTCTTTATGACACATAACCTCATCACCTGGTTTAGGGCTACTAAACTATATGGTACTAAACTTGAAGGCGTTGGGGTAAAGACACTGGTGAAAAAGTGTTCCAGGATTAAGGGGTTTGTGGAAAGAACCATAGATGGTATTAAGGTAATAATGCCGCCCCTTAGCAAACTGGCAGAGCTTCTGATAGAAGCACTGTTGCAGCCGAAATATATACAGCTTAGCTTCCTGGATTAACCTATTGCAACTGTGTTGTTTGTACGAAACTTAGGTAATTAGCATACACGCAATTAACAATCCAACTAGTTTTTTCATTCCAATTCCTCCATTCATATTTTTCTTTCCATAATCTTATTTACACTAATATTTAACAGGCAAAACCCTCATAAGCACCACTCCCCCTCCAGCAATCTTCTTTACCTTTACAGAGACTGGAGGGGGAGGTATAATAATACTAACTCTCAGCCTGTCTCTGGCAGGTAAAGGGCTATTCCCTGTCAATGGTTAGTTCCGGCTAGGACTTGTACATTGGCAGGGATGTTTATTTTTCTATTTATTGTATTCTGTTCCATGTGTAACTTTCCTTCCCGTTTTCCTGAATAGCCCATTTTGAGGGTTAAATAGCCCATTTTAGGAACTGAATAACCCAATACGGCGACTCAATAACCCAAAGGCTATGCCCAGAGAAACAAAAAGACACCCCTCATCTGGAGGGGCAAAACAACTCCCTATGCTCTTTATATTTATACCGGCTCATATGAGCTGTCCTATTATAATCATAGAACTCTATTTCATATGACCTCCTGCTTACTTCTATGATCCTCTTTATCTTATAGGTATTCACGATAAAGGATTTGTGGGTCCTTTGAAAGTTTTGGGGTAATATCCCTTCCAGCTCGTTTAGGAACATATCTGTTTCATGAATACTATTAAGGGTATGGACAAGGGTTTTTTTATCCTGCCTTTCTATGAACAGTATTTCCCCGGCCCTTAGGAAAAGTATTTCATCGCCTGTTCTTATTGTTATTTTGTCAGTGTCATTATCCGTATCCCTATTCTGCAGTATTTTTGACGCAAGGGTAGATATTACCTCCATTACCCTTTCAGTTTTGACGGGTTTTAGTATATAGTCGTAGGGGTGCACACTGAAGGAATCAAGGGCATACTTTGCATAACCGGTTATAAATACAAAATGTGTCTGGGGGTTTACCTGCTTAATAATTCTTGCCACATCTATACCGTTTATACCTTCCCTTATGTCCAGTTCTATGTCAAGCAGTGCAATATCCGGGAGGTGCTCCTTTGCCATCTTTACTGCCTCGCCGCCGGATGATACAGCTATAACCCTTTTTACAATAGGGTTTTTAGTTGCCAGCCCTTTTAGGTATTCCCTGGTATAGTATTCATCTTCAAGAATAAGTATGCTTACCATATTAACCAACCCTTATTCTTTTAGGCTTTTGGGTATATCCGGCTCGTATAGTATCCACATGCTGTTGGGGCTTACGCCTATAGAAGCAACAAATATCAGTAGTGACGCGGCTCCTGAAAGTAGCATTTTTACTGTCTTTTTATACATTCCCCTACACCTCCTTTGCCAAAATTATCAAGTTTATTGTCCAGGGCCTTTGCTATCCTGTATCCACAGGGGGTTATAAGGAAAAGAGCTGCCAAAGCCCCCAGCAGGGAGGCAAAAGTATGGTATATAAATCTATACTTTATTAATACCGTACAGGTAATAACCCAGAGCATGAGCACCCACCCGGTCTTTTTCTTTTGCTTTAGCCGTACACGCCTGTCCTTTACCTGTTTTTTCTCGGTCCCTGCCGGCACCCACTTTGTTATGGCATATATCCATAACAGTGAGGTCACTATAAGCAAGAGCGATAATGTCCCTGTTTCCATACCATGGGCAGCAAGCTTTCCCAAAACGGTAAATACGGCAAGTCCGGTAACCAGACACCTGGAATAGGTGCTTAGATGAACCCCTCCCCCGAAGTTGCGGAAGGCTATGTATGTTATGAGGCATATTAGTGTTGTATGGAAGGTATCCAGTATCAAAGATATCAGTAGTATTAAAACCAGTTTAAAGCCCGTCCCCAGTATTATCTGGAGCCCGTATGCAAAAACTTCTACTCTATCCTGGTCACATTGAAGCTGTTTTCCCAGCTTCTCGGCCATATTCCTGGAGATAGTCCTTATCATTTTCCATCCCGCCCCCATCCGGTAAATATATGATGAATGTGGTTTTGTCCCGGGATATAGCTTCAATATTCCCGCCATACTCCTCCACCAGTTTCTTAACCAGATACAGGCCGTAGCCCCTTGCACCAGACCTTTTTGTGGTAAAGCCAGGATGGAAAATCTTTTCTTTTAGCCTGTCGGGTATACGGGGGCCGCTGTTGTACACGTATATTATGTAACTATTCTTATCATGCTTTATCTCAAGCCCAACTCTCTTTGGCCCCTGGCTGCATACAACGGCTTCAAAGGCATTGTCCAGAAGGTTTCCCGTCATACTGCACAGGTCCCAGGGTTTAACCGGTATATTTTTCAGATTGCATTTTGAGCAGAAGGCAAATTCCACACCCTTTAGTTCAGCAGCTGCTTTTTTGCTGTTCAGAAGTGCCGATAATGCAGGATGGTCTACATACACCATCTCGTCGCAAGGCCAGTACTTTCCGGCAATACCCTCTATATACTCTATCGCTTTATCGGACTTTCCAAGGTTAAGCATTGACTGTATGGTCTGTATATGCCTTACATGTTCATGCCTGCTTTTATGCATCACCTCTGTCAGTTTTTCTATCTGGTCAAGGTGGTTTTTTATGAGGCTGACTTCAACTTCCTTGGAGACATTTTCCTTAATCTGCGTTATAGAAAATATTGAGAAAATACCCAGTATCATTACCAGAAGATTTATAAACGGCAAATACTGTTTAAGGACATTCATATCCTCCATTATCATTATCTGCTGGTTAACGATAACAATCAGAAGTATCTGTGCTAGTATGGTATTTACGATAATAACGCTTCTATCTTTTCTCATACTTATCAATCCCCGTATTGTTTTTTTGAATGATACAGCAAAAAATTATTCTTGCTAACCCACCGATAAAGTAAAATCATTATTATTGCTATTGGAATGAAGTATAATATATTGAGCCAAGGCTTGCCGGCTAAATCATCTACAGTCCTCGATGTTATTAAGAGCAAAAAGTAGAGTACCGTACTCTGTAGTACCCCCAGTATCAAACTGCCGGCAGCAACGGATGCAAAGCAGTGTCCTGTACTGTACTTTAGAGAAGCTTTAACCAAAAGAGTAAGGGATATTATTATTGCTATGGTATGTAAACCAAATATAAGAGGCATCCTCCTCACAAAATATGAGAAGATACCGTTTAGCAAAGATATTGACAAGGCCTTTTTGGTATCTATATCTGTTCCAAATAGCTTAAAACCCAGCTTTACAACGAGGAATGTTTCGGGTACAGTTACTAGCAGTGCAACAAACCAGGGTATGGGATACAAACGTCTCACCTCGTTAGCCATATTTGCCACAATAGTATTATTCTATATCCATTTTCTATATCCTTCTTTTATTGGTTATAATTTCTATAATTGTGATATGTTGTCCATAACTCCCGACACTCTTCATAATATACATTCGTGATATGCTTTAGGCATTTATTAATAAGTACTTGCTTCTGAATATCATTTTATTGCTAGTTTTGCAATGACCGACAACGTATGCTATCATATCTTTAGTAATGCGCTAGATTATTTTACATAGTCTAGAATTATTACTCTTTTGGGGACGCACAAAAATCGTTTTAAAACAGTCTAATGCAGTGCTATAAAAAAATAAGCGCGCCCGAAACCCCAGAACCGTTGAAACGCCTATGATACAGGTGATTGAGAATTATTCTCAACATTTCACGGGACTCAAAATCCAGTGATGGCAACATCGTGTGGGTTCAAGTCCCACCTTCGGCACCACGAAAAAGGTTTTAGAGCCAAAAGCTCTGAAACCTTTTTCGTGGTGGTGTCCGCAATTCAACTGTATATATCGAATAGAACCGATGTTTTTCCAGTGAAATACGATTAACCCCATTTTGTAGTTCATCTCTTAAAGCATCATCCAATGCGGACAGGATAACTCTATCCTTTATTGTATATCTAGCTTCTACAACCATCCATTGATAAAAAGAGAGCCTGGGCTCTCTTTTCTACGGTTGCTTGTTACCGAAATTTCCACATCATCTATATGTGTCATTAATTAATTCTAAATTATATAGCTTTAACTCCCGGTTCAATGAATTATAGAAAGCTATGCTCATAAAATTCCCGGATTATGACAGCCTTACATTTGCTGCCTGTAAGCCACGCTCTCCTTTTTCTACATCGAACTCTACCCTTTGACCCTCTTCAAGGGATTTATACCCCTCTGCCTGGATTGCGGAAAAATGCACAAACACATCTTCGCCATCTTCTCTTTCAATAAACCCGAAACCCTTTCCCGGATTAAACCATTTAACCGTTCCAATCACTTAGTACTGCACCTCCTTAAATGCACTGTGATTTAAGCATTCATAAAATAATAATACTTCTAAATATATTATGCTTTTATCATGCATCAGCTATTCAACCTATTCTATGCCAGCTTTACACATCTATCCAATAGCAAAATTATTTGTTGGTAAATTATTTAATGCCGTTTTTTGTTCTCACGTAGGTTATCATATTCTCATTAATCTCGTTTAATGCAATAGTTATTGACTTTTGAGAATTGCATTTTGTAAGCTTATTTGCTCCGGTTGCCAGCTGCCTTGCCCTCTTACCGGCAAGGGTACATAGTGTATATCTGCAATCTGCTTTTTTCAGCAATAAACCTATTGACGGATTAATCATAATCTATCACCCCTTATAATTTGTACAGCTCTACTGCGGTATTAATAGTAATTAAAAAGTGGATACACAAAGTAATCCACCCTTCGTCATGGTTAAGCATTAATGAAATTATTGTTATGCTGTTAGCAAACTCATATATCCAAAACGAGAAGTACAATTTATTTTTGCCATCATCTCATTATACCACTTATTACTACAGTTGTATGCATGTTTTAAAAAGATAATCCTGTGGATTCAGTAGTCACAAATCTTGCCTGCAGTCTTCAGCAGCTTAAGCACTCTCTACCGAAAAGCATTTTCAAGCTCTTTAGGGCCAGGCTCCGGTTCAATCATAAAGTTTCCGTCGCTGTCAGAACAATCGTCTGTGGAAACGATATGTAAATTTTGTAAACATACCCCTTGTCTTTTTTAGGCCTCTTTGTCAAGGTAAACCCTGCTGCCCACCGCCCCTTTCTGGTACTGGTACTTGCCGGAATAGGGCCTTTCGGCCGCACCGTCCATCTGTGCAAGCACAATCTGGCATATCCTCCGCCCCGCTTCCAGCTTTATCGGCAGACTGTTTGCATTGAAAAGTTCCAGTGTTATCTCTCCCTCAAAACCCGCATCCACCCAGCCGGCGTTTTGTATGAAAAGCCCCATCCTGCCTATTGAACTTCTGCCTTCCACAAAACCCGTTATGCTGTCCGGAAGTTTTATATACTCCATTGTGGTGGCCAGCAGAAAGGTCTGCGGCGGTATTATTATCTCATCCCTTTCCAACTCCATATATTCCAGCTGTTCCTTCATGGTAATACACTCTGTACAGTTTTCATCCAGCTTTAAAAAAAATCGGCCCAGCCTGAGGTCTATGGATGCCGGTTGTATTTGTTCCTGCTTTATCGGCTCCACCCTCAGTGTGCCGGAATCAAGCATTTGCCTTATGGTTTTGTCGGATAAAATCATCCCTGCTTCCTCCTTAATGCCCCTTGGCTGCTTATAAAAACCCTAATTCCCGTTACGGGTCTTCAGCAATTCTTCGAAACTATGCTGGCAGAGAGGTTTGCTGAATATGTAACCCTGGATGTTGTCGCAGCAGAGTTTCCCAAGCATGTCAAGCTGCTCCTGCTCTTCCACCCCTTCGGCCGTTACCTCGATACCCAACTGATGCGCAAGGGATATTATGGACTGTACAATAATCCTGTCAGACTTGTTTAGTGCAAGGTTGTTGAACATTGACTGGTCTATTTTCAGTATATTAATCTCACTGTCCTTAAAATAGTTGAAGCAGGAATAATCGGTGCCGAAATCGTCCATAGAAATACATATGCCCAGTTTTCTCAGCTGTCTTATGGTATTCAAGCATGTTTCAATATTGTGTTTCAACGCCCTTTCGGTTATTTCCAGTTCCAGGTATTTTGGATCAAGGCCTGTCTCGTCGAGTATTCTTTTAACCGTTTCCGGAAAGTCTATCAGCTGCAGCTGACGGGCCGAAAGATTTACCGCAATCCGAAGATGGGAAAGGCCCAGGTCCTGCCACATTTTATTCTTTATACAGGCAGTCCACAGCACCCATTCCCCTATCGGGATAATCATACCGGTTTCTTCCGCAATGGGTATGAATTTTGAGGGAGGTATAAGCCCCATTTCAGGATGCTGCCATCTAAGAAGCGCCTCCACTCCGTTAATTTTCCCGGTTCCAACACTAATTCTCGGCTGATAATTAATAGAAAGCTGTCCCTTTTCAAAGGCTTTCTTGAACTGGTTCAAAAGATGCAGGCGTTCCTTGACTTCACAGTTAATACTGCTGGCATATATATAATAACCATTCCCGCCCATCTCCTTTGCCCGGTACATGGCGGCATCCGCATTTCTCACCAGGGTATCCATATCCTCACCGTCCTTTGGATAAACACTGATGCCTATGCTTGTGGATATGTATAATCGATTGCCGTTTACGTCAAAGGGTTTTTGCAGCGAATTGATTATTTTCTTTGCTATAATTACGGTATCCTCGGCCTTTGAAATCTCGGGAAGCAGTACCATGAACTCATCTCCCCCCATCCGGGAGATGGTATCAACCTTTCTCAGTACCCCCTTAAGCCGCGATGCAATTTCCCTCAGCAGGTCGTCCCCCATACTATGACCCAGGGTATCGTTTACGCTTTTAAACCGGTCAAGGTCAAGGAAGAGAACCGCAAGCATCTGGCTGTTCCTCCGGGCATGGGCCAGCTCCAGCGTAAATCTTTCCCGGAAAAGAACCCGGTTGGGAAGCCCCGTCAATATATCATAATAGGCAAGCTGATTTATCGTTTCCTCCGCCTTCTTTCGTTCGGTTATGTCCCGTATCACGCTGAGAACCGCACCCTCTCCCTTGTAATTAATCCAGGTTCCGGACATCTCAACGTCTACGAATGTTCCATCATAACAGACAATTTTCTGCTGTCTCAGGGGTAGATCCTTCCTCTTTTCGGACACCATCTTTAGCCTTATTCTTGATATCTCAACATAATCGGGATGTATTACGTCAAGGATGTGCCTTCCCAGCAGGTCCTCGGCCTTTGGAACCCCGAACAGGCTGACCGCAGCTTCATTAGCAAGCACAATTCCCCCATTCACATGAACCAGTATTGCTTCCGGCAGGTGTTCAATGAGCTTTCGGTAGCGTTCCTCGCTTTCATACAGGCCCCTTTCTGCCTGCTTCCGCTTGCTTATGTCGCTGTATATTCCGTAAATCCCCACCTGTATTCCGTTAATGAATATGGGATAGCCGATTATTGCAACCTCTACCAGTTCTCCATCCTTGCGTTTTCTGACCGTTTCCCTGGTAATAACCTTGCCGTTAATGGCAGTCTGCGAAATGTCGTCCGCCTCATCCTTAAGGTGTTCCGGTACAATAAGGTCATTTATGAAACGATTCTTTACCTCCTTAGCAGTGTATCCAAAAAGTTTTAAAAAACTTGAATTGGCAGAAATTATCCTGTCGCTGTTATCCACCATAATAATGCCATCCGGCGAGTTCTCAAACAACTGCTGAAAATATGATTTCTGCAGCATGAGTTCCTCTTCCATGCTGTTTCGTTCGGATACGTCCCTTATAATAGTAAGCACAGCTGCTCTGCCCCTATATCTTACAAGAGATAAGGCAACCTCGCCATAAACAACACTGCCGTCAAATTTAAGCAGTTCCCACTTGGAAAACTGCTGTTTATCGTTGGTCAGTCCCCTAATCCCCCTGTCAACTTTATCCCGGCAGTTGGGAGCAATAAAATCCTCTATAGGTCTGCCTATCAATTCCCCGGCATTCTTTGCCCCGGCAAGGGCCACTCCCGTTTTGTTAATAAAAACAATCTTTCCGTCGCAGTGAATAACCACGGCATCCGGCAGCAGTTCCAAAACCCCCGTTTGAAAACCTTCTTTATAATCCATCCCCTTCCCCCCCGAAGAAAGTGTAGGCGCTTGTAAAAGCATTTATTTTCATGATGCCATATAGTTTAATCTAATCAAAACATATATAGCTTTGTTTCGACAAATTAAATCCAATTCCTGCTAAATGATAAAAATAAGTATCGGGAAGTGTTGATTCGCCTAAATACAAATCATTTGCATTTAGAGCGAATAAATGCTACAATTTTGCTGGATAATACTTACTGTCAGAAAAATGGGTTATTATCCGTGAATTGGAGGAATTGATATTGAGGTATAAAATGCCCGCCGTACTGATACTGACAGTATCCGTTATTATGGCCGGATGCACAGGCACCGTCAACAAACAAAGCCGGATTGCCGACGGTCAGAACAAACCGGTTGTGTATGCAAGCATTTATCCCATGTATGACTTTGCAAAAAACATAGGCCGCGAAAAGATAATTCTAAGGCAGGTTGTACCGGCAGGGGCGCAGCCCCACGACTGGGAACCCACAGCCAGGCTAATGGCCGATATGCAGGAAGCCGACGTGTTCATATACAACGGTGTGGATATGGAGCCATGGGTGAACAATATGCTATCTTCCGCCGCCAACGACGGCCTGGTGGTTGTTGAAGCTTCAAGGAATATACCTCTTTTGAAATTTGAGGGGCACGGCAGCCGGCACTCGCACTCGGGATATGACCCCCATGTCTGGCTGGACCCTATAAGGGCGGAACTGCAGGCGGAAAATATTATGGATGCCCTTACCCGGGCGGACCCTGAAAATAAAACCTATTATGAAAACAATTTCCGGGAGTTTTCAGACAGGCTAAAGGTGCTGGATGCAAACTACCGGAGGGCTCTAGGCCGGGCAAAGACAAAGGATATCGTGGTTACCCATGCCGCCTTCGGATATCTTGCCGACAGATACGGTCTCAACCAAATACCGGTTAGCGGACTTAACCCCCAGGAAGAGCCCAGTGCAGCGGAGCTGGTGCGGCTGGCACAGCTATTAAGAACGAGGAAAATCGGATATGTTTTCTTTGAGACCCTTGCCAGTCCGAAGCTGGCTGAAGTGCTGGCAAGGGAAGTGGGAGCCCATATTAAAGTTTTAAACCCCCTGGGCGGCCTCACTCAGCAGGAATTGGACGAAGGATGGGACTACTTGAGCATAATGGAAAAAAATTTGGAGACTCTGATAGAAACACTGGGGGAGTAATATGGTTAAGCTGGTGGAAGTTAAAAACGTATCCTTCGGTTATGACGGAAACATGGTTCTCGACAATATAAACCTGATAATCTATGAAGGCGATTACATAGGTGTAGTCGGCCCTAACGGGTCCGGTAAAAGCACCCTTATTAAAATAATGCTTAATATTTTAAAACCGTCCAAAGGAAGCGTAAAACTGCTGGGACGG
>Ga0334896_1001309_pt1 | contig 22131 bp, 18 predicted proteins | sample GraSluR3_MG_8_FD_207734 | JGI IMG/M metagenome (GOLD analysis project Ga0334896, IMG submission 207734) | Sludge microbial communities from methane-producing bioreactor in Wageningen University, Netherlands - Granular Sludge_27_06-R3 | ecosystem: Engineered > Bioreactor > Anaerobic >... | reverse complement strand
ACATTACCAACGCCGCAAACCTGAAAGGCAAACTGCTACTGGTGCACGGCGGAATCGATGAAAATGTGAATCCGTCGGCAACTTTTAAGCTGGCCGAGGCGCTGGTAAAAGCAGACAAACAGTTCGATGTGCTTATTTTCCCCAGCCAGCGCCACGGGTACCAGGGATGGCACAACAGGTATTTCACTAAAATGCGCTGGAACTATTTTGTGGAACACCTTTTGGGCGAACAAACGGTGTGGGATATTGAGTGGGAATAATATCTTCGCCCGGAAATCATAATCTGACGACAACGGGTCCGCTCAGCCAGCTTTCGTTGTTTAACCTGTCGGTAACAGAAATCCGGACTTCATAACGCCTGCGGTTTTTGTTTATTCTTTCAAAACGGTAACTGCTTTCTTCTTTATCCAAAATAACATGAATGAATTCAGGATTCTCCGGATTAAACGGAGTTCCCTCCTCATTCAGATAAACAATAAATCGCCAGGGCTGAAGCAGTGGATCTGCAGCATCCTCCGTTTTCCAGCGAATCCTTCTCCCCCATCTGCTTACCCGCTTAACCGGCTGTGGCGGCTGGTGGTTGAGCCAGGGCATGGGCGGAACCAAAGCCGGCAGTTTATATAAATCCGACATCAAACTGTCCTGAAAGCCCATTAAATCGCGTTTAAAATGTTTGCTGCTGTAAAATGCCGAGCCGCCAATGCCGGGAATCTCGCGTAACAACCGGATTTGTTTGGGCAGTTCGCCGGGTTGTGTCCACTCTTTTACTTCCGAAGCCGGGTCGCTTTTATAAACGCCGTGCCCGATATACATTCCGCGGTCGTAGGTATGAAGTTTCCACCAGTGGGCCAGTTTTTCAAAGTCGGCCAGCGGGTGGCCAATCTGCCAGTAAAGTTGCGGAAGCGTGTAATCAATCCAGCCGTTTTCCTGCCATTTGATGATGTTGGCATAAAGATGGTCGTAATTGGTTGCGCCGGCCCCTGAGTCGGACCCACGTGGGTCGTCGGCAATGTTGCGCCACACGCCAAACGGACTGATGCCAAATTTAACCCAGGGTTTTACGGATTTTATGGTGTCATTCAGCATTTTTATGATGATGTCCACATTTTCGCGGCGCCAGTCTGCCTTGTCTTCCGGGGAAAAACCGCGATTATAAAATGCAAATGACGCAGTATCCGGAAAATCTTCCTTCAACGGATACGGGTAAAAATAGTCGTCAAAATGAATGGCATCCACGTCATAACGCGTTACAATGTCTTTTACAACCTGCGCTGCAAATTCGCGGGTTTGCGGCAGTCCCGGGTCAAAATAGAGGCTGTTGCCGTATTTTAATATCCACTCGGGGTTCTGAAAAGCAATGTGGTTTCCGGCCAGCGGCTGCTGATGGTTCAGCGCCACCCGATACGGATTTAGCCATGCGTGAAGCTCCATTCCACGCTTGTGGCACTCTTGTATCCAAAATTGCAGCGGGTCGTAATATGGTTCGGGTGCCTGTCCCGGTGTTCCGGTAAGGTAGCGCGTCCACGGTTCTATAGCCGAAGGATAAAACGCATCGGCAGTTGGCCGAACCTGCAAAATGATAACATTCATCCCCAGTTTTTCGTGCATATTCAAAATGTCAATCACCTCCTGCTGCTGTTGTTCAGTGGAAAGTCCCGGTTTCGACGGCCAGTCGATGTTGGCAACGGTGGCCACCCAAACGGCACGGAATTCGAATTTTGGCGGAAATGTTTGGGCAGAAACAAACAACCCTGTGGTTAAAATAAATAACAGACTAAAAAACAACTTCATAATTTATCATCTATGGTTCAACTCCTGGTCCACCCTTTCTTTCAGGTAAACCTTTATTAGCGACTGGTAGGGCACATCCCTTTTCCGGGCAAGCATTTTCAATTCGTCCAGAATGTGTTCCGGCAAACGTAAAGAGATCGTTTTGCCCGAAGGTTTCAGATTTGGTAAAACCATTCTTTCAGATTTTTCCCAATTCAAATAATCCGATGAATCATTCTTAGCCCAAAATTCCCGTTCTTCATCTTCATTTTTAAATTCCGGATTTTTTTTCAGTTTTTTCATTTCAGCTGCAAATATATGCATTAAGGTACAATTTGCTTTTGTTAAACCGGGTATTTTACACCGGCGCTTTAGCCCGGTGAACATGCTCAATTATCGAAAAACGGCTTCAGCCATTAAGGGAATTAAATGCTAAAGCCTTAAAAGAGGTTAATAAAGTCAGCCACCGGGCTTTCCGTTGGAATCCCGATGGGAAAAGCGCCGGGTGTAACAAAGTGAATACTTTGTGCAACGATTAACAGCATAGTTTTTTTAATAGCCGTTTCCTTTTGGTGAATAAAATTTTAAAATAACCAATTGAAAGTGCTTTGTAAAATAACCATGCAATTTTATTTGGTTGATTTTATAATTCCTAATTTTGGTAAAAATTAAACTATGATACTCATTGCAGACAGTGGTTCCACCAAAACAAGCTGGTGTTTTTCGGAAAAAGGGAAAAAACCGGAACAATTTAACACAGGCGGGGTAAATCCATTTTTTCGCACTACTGAAGACATTGTAAGCGAGTGGAAAGAAAGCCCGCTGGCCAGTCTCACCGGGAAAGTGGACCGTGTATTTTTTTACGGGGCCGGTGTTGTAAATGATGAAAAAGCTTCGGTGATAAAAAAAGCGCTGGATGTGTTTTTCCCGGAGGCTGAAAAAGAAGTGCACAGCGATTTGCTTGCTGCCGCCCATGCCACCCTAGGCAACAACAGTGGCATTGCCTGCATTTTGGGAACGGGCTCGAACTCGTGCCTGTACGATGGCCAAAAAATTACCACCCATGTTCCGCCGCTGGGATTTATCCTGGGAGACGAAGGAAGCGGTGCGGTTTTGGGCCGGCAACTGGTGGGCGATTATCTCAAAAAAACAATGCCTGCTGAATTGCAGCACCTGTTTCAGCAAAAATATTCACTGGAATATGCCGAATTTTTAAACCGGGTGTACCGGCAGGAGAAACCCAATCAGTTTCTGGCCGGATTTGTGCCCTTTTTAAGCGAAAACATTCAAAACGAATATTGCAAAAACCTGGTGGAAAATGCGTTTGATTCGTTCATTTCGCGCAATGTGTCCCAATATCCGGGCTATGAAAAACAACCCATTTGTTTCGTTGGTTCGGTAGCTTACTATTTTCAGGAACAGCTAAAAAATGTACTTTTGAAGCGGAATCTGGTTCCGGGAGTTATTTTAAAGGAACCGTTGTTAAAACTGATGGAATACCATTTACATTTCTAAAAAATGAGCAGTATTACCGAATCGAGTTCGTCTTACGACAACCTCGAAAAAATGAGCATTCGCGAGTTGCTGGAAGGCATCCACAACGAAGACAAAAAAGTGTTGCCGGCGGTGGAAAAAACCATTCCGCAAATTGAAAAGCTGGTTTCCGAAATTGTTCCCCGTGTGAAAAAGGGAGGCCGGCTTTTTTATGTTGGCGCAGGAACCAGCGGGCGCTTGGGAATATTGGATGCCTCAGAAATCCCACCCACTTTCGGCGTGGGATACGATTTGGTCATCGGGCTGATTGCCGGCGGCGACCAGGCCATACGCAAAGCAGTGGAATCGGCCGAAGACGATGAAAACCTGTCGTGGCTGGAGCTGCAAAAATTCAACATAAACGAACTGGATACGGTGGTTGGCATTGCCGCCTCGGGCCGAACACCGTTTGTAATTGGCGCCATAAAAAAAGCCCGCGAACACGGCATCCTTACTTCCTGCATCACCAGCAACCCGGATTCTGTTTTGGCACAAAACGTGGATATTCCCATCGAACCCATCGTGGGGTCCGAGTTTGTTACCGGCAGCACCCGCATGAAATCGGGAACCGCGCAAAAACTTATCCTGAACATGATTACTACCACGCTGATGATACAGATGGGCCGGGTAAAAGGCAACAAAATGGTAAACATGCAGCTAACCAACAAAAAACTGGTGGAACGCGGCACCCGCATGATTATGGACGAACTGGGCTACCCTGAAGAACAAGCCCGCAGGATGCTTTTGCTGCACGGTTCGGTACAAAAGGTTCTGGAAGAAGCAGAAGAAAGAAAAAATTAGCCATCCTGTCACAGGAAAAAAATATTTCTATCTTTGTCAGGTAGTAAACGTTCAGAAAAACATTAAAATATTGAAGATAATCATCGGGCCTGCAATTCCTGCAGGTTTATGGTTTATTAGGTTTAGTTGGTTTAGGTTTAAAAGGCTGTCGTAGGGCAGCCTTTTCTTTTAAACAACTATCAGAATTATGATAATCAAAATCAGGAGCATAAACAAAATAAACTGGTTTCGTACAAACAATCCCAGCAGAATCAGGATTTCCACCTCATCGTTTACGGCGGTGAACAGTTGAATTTCGCCTTTGTCTTTGGATAGAAATTCGTGGGAAGTGTAGGTAATCATTTCTGCGCCGTTGAACTTCCACGACCAGCGCGACTGCCAGAAGTTCTGAATCTCTAACTCGAAACGTTTACCGTTGATAACTACATCGCTGCGGGGGTTAAACAGGTTAATCATCACCATGCCCAGCAGCGACTGGTCGTTGGCATCGTAAATCTCCAGTTTCGACAGGAAAAACTCGCGGTTCAGGACAAACAGTTTCCCGTTAATCATGGCCTGTGCCCTGGAACTCACCATGTTCTCCCACCGGATGCTTCCGATAAGCTCCTCGCCGTGCCTGATTTCCAGTCTGGAACCAAAAATACTTTTTGTCCATTGTAATTTATCCATTCTACACTCTTCAAATTGAAAATGCAAGTTAGAAAATTCTGTTGAAACCCGAAGGTGAAAAAAAGTTAAGGAAACTGTAAATTCATTTTATCCAGGAATTTGTTTTTCATATAAAAAAGTCTTCCCGGTTTTAACCCAACCTAAAACCATTCTAATTTTTTGATTTTAACAATTTTTCAAAACCCAGACTTATCTTATGTTCGAAAAAGAAATATTTTTACAGATGATAAAAACTCCGGGCAAGCAGCCCCTCATTAAAATACAGTAAATGACAACAGCTTTTAAAACAATCGCATTTTTCAGCCTGATAATCCTCGCGTTTTCAACAAATGCCCAACGCATCACCGAAATCGGCCTTACCGGCGGGGGCATCCGTTTTTACCCGGAAGCGCAACATTTGGGTTCCAGCTTAAACAACCGCATGGATAACGGCTGGGGCTGGTCTGCAGGAGTTTTTTTCGAAGACCACTGGAAATCCAAAATTCACCAGGTTGTGGAGCTGAATTACTACAACCTTTCCGGCGATGTATTTTTGCAAAAAAACCCGTTGGGGCCAGGTGGTCAGGGCGGTGAACAACCTGTTTACGGAAACTTCGACAATACGTCGTTTAACCATCTTGCAGTTTCGGGCGGCATCAAATATTTTTTCACCCCGAAACTGTTTGCTTATCCTGAAATTGGAGTTGCCCCTACCCCCGGATATACCGGCTGGTTTCAGGATGATTACATTGGAACTACAAGGAGCACTGTTAAGGTGCACTATATAAGCAAACTGTATTATTCCACACAAGCCTTTTATAAAGATTTTGCGCTTAGGGATTTCAGAGTAACTTTTTGGTCAAGTGGAATTTTAGAAGAAAATAAAATAAGTGTCGATTTATAATATTACTGACCACTTTTCCCGGATAAGAAATGTAATCTTATCCGGGAAATTTTTACACGAGTTTTTCGTTTAGGTATGTACTTATCGACAAAAAAATTTATGAAACTGTTAAAACTCCTTAGTGCGTTATCGTTGCTGTTGTCTGTTTTGCATATTGAAGCATTCTCCCAAGGTATTATAAGTGGTTTTGTATCCGATAGTCGTAGCGGGGAAGCACTTATTAATGCCCACGTCTATAATAAAATAACAGGGAAAGGAACTCTTACCAACCCATATGGGTTTTTTAGCTTCAAAACAAATAGTGGAGATACGGTGCATCTTACAGTTTCGTATGTGGGATATAAAAAAATAACCAAGTCTGTATTTTGTAAAAACGATACTACCTTAGCAATACTGCTGGAGCCTGGACAAGCCCTGGATGACGTCATTGTTAAAGCGACTAAAACTGCCGACGAAGATTTTACCCCTGCCGGAAGAATAACGTTTACAGCAAAACAACTGGAAAAAATACCGGGTTTGCTGGGTGAAAAAGATGTAATAAAATCGTTGCAATTAATGCCGGGAATAGATATGGGAAAAGAAGGGAGTTCCGGCATATATGTAAGGGGTGGAGATCGGGGACAAAATCTGATGTTGTTAGATGGGATGCCCGTTTATAATGTCAATCATCTTTTCGGATTTTTCTCGGTATTTACTCCTGAGATAGTTAAAAGCGTTGATGTTTATAAAGGAGGATTTCCTGCCAGGTATTCCGGCAGGTTATCCTCTGTAATCGATATTCGGTTGAAAGAAGGCAACCTTTACAACAGAAAACTGGATTTTACAGTTGGTACAATTTCTTCAAAATTGATATACGAAAGCCCCATAAAAAAGGGCAAATCCTCGTTTATCCTTGCCATAAGAAGAACATACGCCGACTTACTATACACCCCTTTAAACGCCATTAAACAAGAGGACATGTACAAAACAACCAAAAACTGGTCGGGCTACAATTTTTACGATATTAATTTAAAATCGAACTTTATTCTTTCTCCCAACGACCGGGTATATTTTAGCATTTACACAGGTAGAGATAAACTATTTTTATCAGAAAAAGAGAAGTATAACCAGAGAGGACTTTCGCATCATTCGATAGAATATGGAAAACTCGAAAACCGTTCAGATTTTACTAACCAGTGGGGAAATCTCACCCTGTCTTCGCGTTGGAACCACCTGTTTAATGAAAAGCTTTTCTCCAATACCTCCATTTCGTATTCTACTTACAAATACGAAACATTCATTGGCAATAATTATTTTCAGATATCGTCCATCGATACGCTAAACGAACACACATCTTTTGTGAATTTATCAGAGATTGATGACATAGGTTTAGCGTCGGATTTTGATTATTTTGCTCTCCCCTGGCTAAAAGTGCTTATGGGAGCGCAGATTAATTCGCGCACTTTTGTTCCCGGAAAACTCGATTTAAACTATGAGTCAGAATCAACACCAACAGAAAATTTTTCCAGAAATGTACACGAAACCAGGGAGAAATTATTTGAAGGAAACTGCTATATAGAGAATCATTTGAGTTTTTCTGATAAATTGTTTATAAATGCAGGTGCAGCATTTCTGGTTGCATACAATAAAGGAGACAGTTTTTTCTCGTTGCAGCCACGTATTATGGCCAATTATAAACTGAGTGGCAATTTTGCGGTGTATGGAAGCTGGACAAAAATGGCACAGCCTTTACACCTGCTGGTTGACAATGGAAGTACATTCCCGGTAGATATGTGGGTTCCATCTGTTAAAGGATTAATGCCAGCCCGGTCAAATCAATTTGATTTTGGAATTAAATGCAACTTCAGCAGCATGTATGAATTCAGGGCTGAAATATACCATAAAAGCATGAAAAATGTTGTGAACTATAAAAACGGGGAATCCTTTTTTTCTCTGGATGAAACGTGGTATGAAAAAGTAACCCAGGGAAAAGGAAACTCCAAAGGAATAGAGCTTCAGCTTTCGAAAGTTTCGGGAAAGCTAAATGGATGGGTTGCCTATTCACTTTCTGAATCAACGCGACAGTTTCATAATATTAACAAAGGAAAACCTTTCCGTTTTAAATACGATAGCAGGCACCAGCTTAAACTGGTTGGTATGTACAGCCCGAACAACAGAATTGATTTAACGGGTTCATGGGTGTATGCAACAGGAATGCCCATTACTTTATCAATGACAGGGTATAGTGGGGATCAAGGATATGCACGCTCTCCATTATACGGTATGATGAATGATTTTGGTTTTTACGATCAGATAATTTACAAACCTGAAAATGTAACCTATTACAGTGGCATAAATCAGGAACGTTTACCTGCTTACCATCGTATGGATATTGGAATAAATTTTATTAAACAAAAGCGCAGAGGTGTACGAACCTGGAACTTTTCTGTTTATAATGTTTATGCCCGAAATAATCCCATGATGATTTTCCCGGAAACAGGAGATGAGGGGAAAATTGTTTATAAAAGTTTCTCGGTTTTTACTTTCGTACCTTCTGTTAGTTACCGGTTTAGTTTCAATGCATTTTAATTTAACACTTATGAGCCAAACAATATTCAATTTATCAAAACATTTACTTGTACTATCTTCATTCATAATACTTACAAGTTGCATGAAAGAAATCGAACTTGAAATCTCCGGAGATGCACAGGAGTTTGTTGTAACCAGTTTTTTTACAGACAGTTTGCCGTGGAGCGTGAAAATTTATAAAACGTTTAATTTAAATAAAAGTGAGTCTCCTGAACCGGTGAAAAATGCGCAGGTATCGATAACGGGGAACAATACAACAATCTATTTACAACATACCAGCAATGGGGTTTATGAAGCAGACGCTTATCCACAGTCAGGAGTTAAATATATGCTGATAGTTGAAGTAGAGGGCCGGGAGAATATAATCGCTCAAAGTTCCGTCCCTCACCAAAGCAGTGTTTCGGAGATAAGTACAGACCTGACATTACGAACAGTTGTATCTTCATATAATGCTTATTCGGAGATGGTTTCTGCCGGATTTACAGTTATACCACCGGTCGATTCCAATTCTCTTTGCCGGGTAAGGATGTTAAAATTCGACTCAATTGCAGGATACAAGAGGTACTATTTTAACGAAAATAGTTTTAATAGAATGCTTGAAAATGGAGTTGAACAACAAATAGTAAATAACCTGCATGTTTTAAACGGGCAAACTGTTTTTGGTCCATTGTGGAAAACTCTTGCCCCAATAATTGGGGAGGTAAAGGCATTTGAAAACTCAGAAAAAATAGGAGAGGCAACTTTTTTAGACCAGGTTGATTATCGCGACCAAGCTGCATTTTCAATGGAAACATGTATCTCCCCGGTTGGACTGTTTTACCAGGCACCTTACGAGACTTTCACTTTGCTCGGCGATTTTTCAGAAAAAACATCAGTGGATATTTACACCTCATATTTTTATGATGGAGAATATTGGATTGAATTTCTGGATTTAAGCACAGAGTATTACCAATTTCAAAAAGATTACTCGCTTCAAATATCCAACAGGGGCAATCTGGGAAATCCGCCACTCATGGTTTACAGTAATATAAAAAACGGAACCGGGATTTTTGCGGGTTATCGAAAACAAATGTTCAGGGTGAATTAAAAATGTGAAAATATACAGAAGCTGTAAAAATCGACTCAGGAGAAATTTAAATTGATTGCATCAGTAAAAGCGGGTCTGTTTTTCTACCAAACGAAAACAATAATGGGTATTTTCCTGAAAATACCATTTCACCGGTAATAAGTGTAGGGTTGCAGTATAATGTGTTGAAAAAACAAGCATTTCTCTGAATATTGAAAGGAATTATTTTAGTCCCTCCATTTTATGCTTATTAGCGGAGCAACCTTAATCAAACAAATAAAAGGATAACTTGACGACCCGCGAATGCTTTATCGAAATCAGCAAAGCGGATTTACGATTATACCAAGCTTAAAGTATTCGGTGAAGTTTTAAAAATATGACCAATTCTTTGGAGTATATTTTTGAAACAAAAACAATCTTTCGTACCGCATTGAGCGGCAAAATGCCGGGAAAAGCTACATCTGGAATTTTTCGGTTTATAATGTGTACAACCGCCTCAATCCGTGGTATTACTACAAAAAAGGCGACCAGATGAAACAGATAACACTGTTCCCGGTTATTCCGTCGGTTTCGTTTACGTACAGGTGGTAAAAAAATTACCGGCCCCTTTCGAAGCCGGAACATTTTTTATGGCGTATTTTTCTGAAAAGTCATAGCATCACAAGTAATGTAATGACCTGCATATAATTATTCAGGCAGTAACACGCTGTCAATTACATGAATGACACCGTTTTTGCCTTCGATGTCTGCGGCAACCACTTTGCTGTCGTTAATTTTTACTCCCGATGAAAGGTCAATTTTGATTTTCTGCCCGTTAAGCGTGGCCACCGAAGCATTCGACAAATCGGTTGACATTACTTTTCCGGAAACAACGTGGTAGGTCAGAATCGGGGTCAGTTGTTCGGCGGTGAGGTCTTTTATACCTGAAACGCCCAACTGGCTGAAAAGGCTTTTAAAAGCGTCGTTAGTGGGTGCAAAAACCGTAAACGGTCCTTCGGCGCTCAGTGCATCAACCAAACCAGCCTTGGATACCGCTTCCACCAGAATGGAGAAATCGGGGTTGCTCACTGCAATTTCAACAACCGTTGAATTGGCGCTTTTTGAATCGTCGGCGCCAAAAAGGTCAGCATCAAGCATCCAGCTTTCCATAGCCATTGTTTTTTCTGCGGTATTCAATAAAAGTTCTGCATTATTGAATTCTGAAGCAGTTACTGAAGTTACTCCAACTGTCAGTGCTACTGCCATTGCGATGTTTCTCATTTTTGTTTTCATTTTCTGAATTTTTAATTGATTATTACTATTTTGATTTTAAAATTTATCAGGGAATAAGCACCTGGTCAATCACGTGAATTACACCGTTTGATCCCTGAATATCGGCGGCAATCACTTCGCTCTCGTTGATTTTCACTCCGGCAGACAGGTCAACCGAAAGGTTTTGTCCGTTCAACGTGCCCACTTCTCCGCTTGAAAGGTCCGTTGAAACAACATTTCCGGGTACCACATGGTACGTTAAAATTGGTACCAGTTGTTCGGCGGTTAAATCATCGATTCCAGAAATTCCAAGCTGAGCAAACAGTGCATCGAACGCGGCATTAGTGGGTGCAAAAACAGTAAATGGTCCTTCAGCACTCAAAGCATCAACCAAACCTGCTTTCACAACCGCCTGAACCAGCGTGGTAAAATTTTCGTTGGCCAGCGCAATGCTTACAACTGTAGGCGGCAGTATCACCTTGTCCACCACGTGAATAACCCCGTTTTCAGCCTCAACATCGGCAGTGGTTACCGAAACGCTGCCGTTGATGGAAACTCCGTTGCCAACTTCAACATACATTGAAATGTTGTTGTTGTTGAAACTGGCCAGTGTGGGAACGTAGCCGGTGCTTAAATCGGTTGACATTACTTTGGCGCCGATTACATGGTAAGTCAAAATCTGAGTCAAATCAGCTACCGGAATGTCATCGAGCGATGAAAGTCCAAGGTCGCTTAAAAGCGCTGCAAAAGCGGCATCGGTGGGTGCAAATACCGTCAGGTTGTTTTCGGTACTTAAAAATTCGGCAAGCCCTGCTTTCTGAGCAGCTTCAATTAAAATGCTGAAGTTTCCTGCATCAGCAGCCACTTCAACAATGTTTTTCGTCTCCATTACCGGAGTTTCGTCTTCGTCATTACATGCAGTAAAAAGTAAACTTGCTGCAATCATTAAAGCCGGAATAATTTTCAATTTTGTTTTCATTTTTTCAATTTTAATTTTCAATTTGTTTTCTGTTTCTGAACTGTTTTTTGTTTTCATTTTGTCTAACACAAACATATAAAAAATTAAACATCATTTTTGTTTATATATTTATGAAATAAATTTTACAAAATGATTATATAATCTATTAAATTATTGATTTTCAAAGATTAAAATAAAAGTTAAAATTTGTTAATGACAGCTGTTTTAGATTTTCTTGTAATGAGTACTTAAATATTTAGGCTCAACTTTAAAATAAAGCACAAACCATTGTATGCAGTCTTTGAGAGGTCTGACACCACAATCAAAACAAAAATTTAAGAACCTTATTTTTTTTCAACAACCAAAGAAACTGTATTGAAATAATATTTCCAGAGTTCATAATGATACCTCAAGGATATCTGTTGTTTTATAAATCAGCGCTTTCAGGTTATAAAAACGCTGAAAGGTCTGGAATCAAGAACCTGACAGTGTCTTTAAGACCTGTCAGCGTTTAAATGGCCTAATACGAATAAAGCCTAAATATAAAAATCAGCGTTCATCTGCGAATTGAAAATCGACGAAGTCAAATTTTGGGGAAAGGAACAAATAAAAAACAATCCGATTTCCGGGTAAGAATAACTTTACATATCCACACTGAAAACATGATTTTTCTTAACATTTCTTAAAAACCGGCTGATTTCTAAGGTTCAATCTTTTAAATAGGCTAATTTTGCCCCCCGATTTTAAAACAATTTTCAACATGGCAGAAAAAGAGGAAAAACTTTTTACTGATTTTCCACCTGTTTCAACCGAAGCGTGGGAAGCCAAAATAAACGCCGATTTAAAAGGCAAAGATTACGAAAGGGCGCTGGTTTGGAGAACGTACGAAGGAATTAATGTTCGTCCATACTACCGTCGCGAAAACCTCGAAGGACTCGATTACCTGAATACACTTCCCGGTGAATTTCCGTTTGTGCGCGGTAACAAAAAAACCGGCAACGACTGGTTCATCCGGCAGGATATTTTTGTAAAGGATTTTGCTGAAGCCAATAAAAAAGCGCTGAACATTCTGGGCAAAGGGGTCAATTCGCTGGGCTTTTATTTTGATTGCAACACCAAAGTTACCAAAGACGATTTGGCAGTGCTTCTGAAAGACATTTGTCTGGAAGCGGCAGAAATCAATTTTGTATGTCCGTGCGACAACTGCAACTGCACCCTGCCGTTTGCCGAATATATTTTGGCAGGAAATGAAGACAAAACCAAAATCATCGGTTCATCGCCGCTCGACCCCATTGGTTCGTTTGTGCTGAAAGGCAAACTGAAACCAAATGCGTTTGAAGAGCTGAAAGTTGCCATCGAAAAAACTTCGGAATTGCCGCAATTCAGAGTAATTGGCGTTCATGGAAAGTTTTTTGCCAACAGCGGCGCATCCCTCGTTCAGGAGCTGGCCTTTGCGCTGGCGCAGGGCGTGGAATACCTGACCCGCCTCACCGACGCCGGTTTGAGCACCGACGAAGTGGCTCAAAACATCAAATTCAACTTTGGCATTGGCAACAACTACTTTATGGAAATTGCCAAACTGCGGGCTGCCCGATTGCTTTGGGCGCAGATTGTGAAGGCATTCGACCCGAAAAACGACGAATCGGCCAAATTAATTGCCCACAGTGAAACCAACAGTTACAACAAAACATTTTACGACCCCTACGTGAACATGCTGCGCACCCAAACCGAAGCCATGTCGGCTGTGCTGGGAGGCGCCGATTCCATTACCGTACTTCCATTTAACGCCATCTTTGGCGACACCACCGAATTTTCGGAGCGCATTGCCCGCAACCAGCAGATTTTGCTGAAGGAAGAGGCGCACCTCGATAAAATTGCCGACCCTGCAGGTGGCGCTTACTACATTGAGAACCTGACTGCTTCGCTTGCAGAACACGCCTGGAACCTGTTTTTACAGGTGCAGGACAAAGGCGGTTTCGTACAGGCGTTTAAAGACGGTTTCATTCAAAATGAAATTAAAACGATGGCAGCCAAAAGGGATACCAACGTGGCGCTTCGCCGTGAAAACCTGCTGGGCGTAAATCAGTTTCCCAATTTTTCAGAAACGGCCAAAGAAGAATTTCCGGAATGGGTTTTCAAAACCAATGACCTCACTGAAAAAAATGCAGAAGTGGAAACATTAAAACCTTACCGTGCTGCCCAGCCGTTTGAGGCATTGCGATACAAAACCGATGTCTATGCAAAAACCAACAAACGCCCGGTGGCATTTATGCTGCCCATGGGCAACCTCACGTTCCGGAAAGCGCGTGCACAGTTCAGTACCAACTTTTTTGCCGTAGCCGGTTTCGAAGTGATTGACAACAACGGTTTCAAAACTGCAAAAGAAGGTTTAGAAGCAGCCAAAACAAAAAATGCCGACATCGTGGTTTTGTGCAGCTCCGACGAAGAATATGCTGACCTGGCGCCTCAGGTAGCAGAACTGCTCGACAAGGAGATTCTGGTAATTGCCGGAACTCCCGAATGTAAACCGGAACTGGAAGCCAAAGGAATTACCAACTTCATCCACATGAAGAGCAATATTTTAGAGGAGTTGAAAGTGTACCAGGAAAAACTGGGAATTTAAACACAAAGGCGCCAAGACACGAAGATGAATTTTAAGATGGATATGAAAATAAGAACTAAAGAAAATACTACAATTACTGTTGAAACGGATATTCATTTAATCAACCTTTGTGCCTTCGTGTTAAAAATAAAAAGTTATGAAACCTGATTTCAAAAACATCGACATAAAAAATTTTCAGGCAAAACAAACAGCCGGAAGTTTAACAGAAAATACAAAAAACTGGCTCACTCCGGAGCAGATTCCGGTGAAACCGGTTTACACCAAAGAAGATTTGGAAGGCATGGAGCACCTGGATTATGCCGCCGGATTGCCCCCGTTTCTGCGGGGACCTTACTCGGCCATGTACGCCATGCGCCCGTGGACCATCCGTCAGTATGCCGGATTTTCAACCGCTGAGGAATCGAACGCGTTTTACCGCCGAAACCTGGCTGCCGGCCAGAAAGGGCTGTCTGTAGCATTCGATTTGGCTACCCACCGCGGCTACGACTCCGACCACCCGCGCGTGGTGGGCGACGTAGGAAAAGCCGGAGTGGCCATCGACTCCATCCTCGACATGAAAATTCTGTTCGACGAAATTCCGCTGGATAAAATGTCGGTTTCCATGACCATGAACGGCGCCGTGCTGCCCGTTATGGCCTTTTATATTGTTACCGGTTTGGAGCAGGGCGCCACACTGGAACAGCTTTCGGGAACCATCCAGAACGATATTCTGAAAGAATTCATGGTGCGGAACACATACATTTATCCGCCGGAGTTCTCCATGAAAATCATTGCCGACATTTTCGAGTTCACTTCGCGGCACATGCCGAAGTTCAACTCCATTTCCATTTCGGGCTACCACATGCAGGAAGCCGGCGCCACTGCCGACATTGAAATGGCTTACACGCTGGCCGACGGACTGGATTACCTGCGCACAGGAATCAAAGCCGGCCTCGACATCGACGCCTTTGCACCGCGGCTCTCGTTTTTCTGGGCCATTGGCATGAACCATTTTATGGAAATTGCCAAAATGCGCGCTGCACGAATGCTGTGGGCGAAAATTGTCAAAGAGCTCAACCCGAAAAATGAAAAATCAATGGCATTGCGCACGCACTCGCAAACTTCGGGCTGGTCGCTAACAGAACAAGACCCGTTCAACAACGTGGGCCGTACCGCCATTGAAGCGATGGCGGCTGTGCTTGGCCACACCCAAAGTTTGCATACCAACGCGCTGGACGAAGCCATTGCCCTGCCCACCGACTTCTCGGCACGGATTGCCCGCAACACGCAGTTGCACCTGCAAATGGAAACCGAAATCTGCCGCTCGCTCGACCCGTGGGCCGGTTCGTACTACGTGGAATCACTTACAAATGAGCTGGCACGAAAAGGATGGAAGCTCATTCAGGAAGTGGAAAAACTGGGCGGAATGGCCAAAGCCATCGAAACCGGCGTGCCGAAAATGCGTATCGAGGAAGCAGCGGCGCGCACGCAGGGAAGAATCGACGGAGGTTCGCAAACCATTGTGGGAATCAACAAATACCGGCTCGACAAAGAAGACCCCATCGACATTCTCGACATCGACAACACGGCAGTGCGCCTGTCACAGATTGAGCGGCTGAAAAAACTGCGAGCCGAACGGAACGAAGAAGAAGTGCAGTCTGCCCTGACAGCCATTACGAAAGCCGCCGAAACCGGAAAAGGAAATTTACTGGAACTGGCGATTGATGCAGCAAAAAAACGTGCATCTTTGGGTGAAATTTCAGATGCCTGCGAAAAAGTGGCAGGACGATACAAAGCAGTAATCAGAACAATTGAAGGCGTGTATAAATCGGAAGCAAAAGATAAATCGGAGTTTAAAGAAGCGCAGGAACTGGCACAAAAATTTGCCGAACTGCAGGGCCGCCAGCCGCGCATTATGGTAGCAAAAATGGGGCAGGACGGTCACGACCGAGGCGCCAAAGTGGTAGCCACCGGTTATGCCGACCTTGGTTTCGATGTAGATGTAGGCCCGCTGTTTCAGACTCCGGAAGAGGCTGCCAAACAGGCCGTTGAAAACGACGTGCATGTGCTGGGCGTTTCGTCGCTGGCAGCAGGACATAAAACCCTGGTACCAGCCGTTATCGAAGAGCTGAAAAAACTGGGCCGCGACGACATTATGGTTATCGTGGGCGGCGTAATTCCTTCACAGGACTACCAGTACCTTTACGATGCAGGCGCTGTGGCCATTTTCGGCCCGGGAACCAGCGTTGCCGCCGCAGGGAAGAAAATTCTGGAGATTCTGATTGAGGCGTATAAAGAATAAGAAGCCTCTCCCCGGCCCTCTCCAAAGGAGAGGGAGAAGAAGAAAAACGTAATTGTAAAATATGAAAGCCGGTTCTGAGAAGAGCTGGCTTTTTCGTAACTATTCATACCTCAGCGATTCAATCGGATCGAGATTGGCGGCTTTTTGGGCAGGATAATAACCCGAAGCAATTCCAACAATAAAGCAAAGAAATACACCCATAATTATCCACAACCACGGAATGATAAAAGGAGAGCCGATGATTACCGATACCAGATTCCCAACAAAAATTCCAAGAATAATTCCGAGGATTCCGCCAATCTGGCCAATAAAAATGGCTTCAATTAAAAACTGCTGCCTGACGGTTGAACCTTTGGCGCCAATGGCCTTGCGGACACCAATTTCGCGGGTGCGTTCGGTAACCGAAACAAGCATAATGTTCATTAATCCAACCGCAGCACCAAAAAGGGTTATCAGTCCGATGATGGTTGCCACCAGGGTGATATTCCGGATATTATCGAGCAAGATGTTTACCAGATTATCACTTTTTTCAATGTTAAAATCCGTTTCATCAAAGGGACCAAGGCTTCTCACATTGCGAAAAACTGCCTCAGCCTGACCGGTAGCCACATCCAGCATTTCGGGCCGGTCAACCATCACCTGAACAGAAAAATTCATCCGGGGCCGTGAAAAATAGTTTCGGGTATTGGTATAGGGAATAAAACAAACCAAATCGTTGCTAATGCCCATGCCGCTTCCCTTGCTTTTCAGTATGCCGATTACCTTGTATTTTCCGCTGCCAATGCTAACCACCTTTTGAAGCGGATCTTCTCCTCCTTTGAAAAGAAGCCGGACAAGATCGCTCCCCAGCAGCACCACGGGCCTGCCGTATTCAATTTCGGCATCGTTAAAGCTGCGTCCTTTATCAATTTCAAAACCAGCCGTTTGAAGGTAATCCTGATCGATTCCCCGCACGTTGATGTTCGGGTTGGTTTTCTCCGAACCATATTTCACTGTTGCATTTCCTGAGGCATTCACAGAAATGGCAGTAACAGCCGGAAACTGAAACTGCTCTTTAAACGCTTTGGCCTGATAATAAGATATGTAGGAGTAATTCCTGGAACGGTAACGCTGATTTCCAACCTGAACCTGCATTCCACGGCTGGTGAGGGTAAACGTGTTTGCACCCATGAAAGTGAATTCGCTGGTAATTGAATTCTTTATGGAATCGATGGCGGTAAGAATTCCGATTAAGGCAGTGATACCCACCGAAATGATTAATACAGTCAATACGGTTCGAAGCAGATTCGAACGTATGGATTGAAAAGCAATTCTAAAATTCTCAGTGAATAAAGTCGCCTTGCGCATTTCACCTCACTTTTTTGTAAAAACTAAAACTCTCAGCTAAATTAGTGAAGAAATGGCTCAGAAAGTTACACCTGCCGAAACTTATCCAAACACAAAAGCCAAACAGACTGAGTACTAACACCTTCCAGTACAAAAAATTCGAAACATTCTGTTAAAATACTATATAGCAATAGCTTACGTGAACAAAAACCAAACAATTATCTACCCGTGAAAAGACTATGCTGTGCAAAATATTCCCGGATTTGACGAACAAAAGACTTTATTGTTCAATAATTTTTTACACTTAATGTTTTTTAACATTTTTTAAAAACAGAAAAAAACAAAGAAAAAAGCGTAGTTTATACAAATACATAAAAAGGAAAAACTGTTATATATCAGATTTTTGAACCTTCTGTTTATGAAAAAATGGCCCCCGGAAACAGAAACCTTTCATAGATAATATCTAATTAACATTGGGTTTCCATTTTGCTTTTTGATTAAAAAGGTGTTTAAATTTGAATTCGTTATTTGTTTAAGGTTATGATTTATCAAATTAAAATCACATCACCGGAATCCAGAGACTTTCACCTCGAAGTGGAAGCTAATGGAGAACATACATTTCATTCATTGCATTCGGTCATACAAGAAAGTCTGGGGTTTGAGTCGCACCAGCTGGCTTCTTTTTTCATGTACGACAATGGAGGAAGGAAACAAAAGGAGATTTCGATGCTTGATTTGGGGCTGAACGGAGGTGTTTATTTCATCATGCAAAAAACAAAACTATCTGACTTAATCCAATCGAAAGCACAGCAACTTATTTACACTTTTGATTTTATTAACGACAGATCATTGTATATAGAACTAACTGGAATTGTTATGGAAAGAAGTCTTAGAGAACCGATTGTCACCATGAAACACGGTGACGCACCTGTACAGGTATTGGGTGATGAGCCCGATATACAGGAGGCTACCAAACTTCATGAAGAAGAGGTTTTAATGGATTTTGGTATTTTAGACGATTACACAGAACTTTACGGAGAGATGGAAGACTTTTAAAAAATCTTCCTGTAAACCAAAATTAGCAGACTGCTCAATTCATTTTGAGCAGTCTTTTTTTTGCCGTTTATTTGCATAAATGCAACAAGTAATGTCAAAAAACCTGATTGTAATTACCGGTCCTACTGCCATTGGTAAAACCAGCACGGCCATCGGGGTAGCCCGTCATTTCAACACCGAAATTGTATCGGCCGATTCGCGGCAAATATACCGGGAACTGACCATTGGCACCGCTGTTCCCTCACCCACCGAGCTGGCTGCCGTTAAACATCACTTCATTCATTCCCATTCCATAGAACACGCCTATAATGCGAGCATGTATGAAACCGAGGCAATGGAACTGCTTGGGAAACTTTTTAAAAAAAATGATACAATAGTTATGGCCGGTGGGTCGATGCTTTACATCGATGCTGTTTGCAAGGGAATTGACACCATGCCCGATGTGGACCCCGGTCTGCGGCAAAACCTGAAAAACCGGTTAAAAACAGAAGGCATTGAAAGCCTGCGTATGCAGCTAAAACAGCTCGACCGGGATTATTACTCTGAAGTGGATTTAAAAAATCCGTCCCGAATAGTTCATGCGCTGGAAATTTGCCTGATGACAGGAAAACCTTACTCATCGTTCCGTTCGTCGCCAAAAAAAAATCGTCCGTTCAACATCATTAAAACCGGGCTCGACTGCGACAGGGAGTTGCTGCACCAAAAAATAAACAAACGCGTTGACCAGATGATGAAGGCAGGGTTGGAACAGGAAGCCAGAAGCGTGTTCCAACAAAGGCACCTGAACGCGCTCAATACGGTAGGCTATCGCGAATTGTTTGACTGGCTCAAAGGCGAAATCTCCAGGGAAAGAGCCATTGAACTTATCAAGCGCAACACACGCCGGTATGCACGCAAACAGCTCACCTGGTTCAGAAACGATACTGCTGTTACGTGGTTTCAGCCGGAAGAAACATCGAAAATTATTGAATACCTTAACCAAAAAATCAGCTGACATGAAAACCACAGGCCAATTTGTTATCAGGGTTTACGGCATCGTAATTAACGCCAGGCAGGAAGTATTAATCACCGATGAATTTCAACTGGGAATGAAAATGACAAAATTTCCCGGAGGAGGTTTGCAGTTTGGGGAAGGCCCCATCGACTGTCTGAAACGGGAATTCAGGGAAGAGTGCAACGGGCAGGAAATTAAAAATATCAGGCACTTTTACACCACCGGCTTTTTCCAGAAAGCACTGTTCTTTGAAAACCACCAACTCATTAGTATTTATTACCTGGCCGAACTGTCCGAACCACTGAAATTCAGCATCACAGACAAACCCTTCGATTTTGAAGAAATGAAAAACGGCAACCAAAGTTTCAGGTGGGTTCAATTAAAAAACCTGAAAACAGACGAATTGTCATTCCCGATTGATAAATTTGTGGCAAAGGAATTAATAAGCAAATTTCTATGAAGATAATCATTCTAGGTCCGGCACACCCGTTCAGAGGAGGCATTGCAGCACTGAACGAACGACTTGCAAAACAACTGGTTGACGAAGGCCACGAGGTACAGGTAGTTTCGTTTACGCTGCAATATCCCAAAATACTGTTTCCCGGCAAAACGCAGTTCACCTCCGATGAAGCTTCATTCAATTTCGCCATAACAAGAGAAGTCAATTCAGTAAACCCATTTACCTGGTTCAGCACGGGAGAAAAAATCAGAAAACTGAAACCCGATTTGTTGCTGGTCAGGTTCTGGCTTCCGTTTATGGGCATGAGCCTGGGAACGATTTGCAAACGCGTAAAAAAAAGCAGGCATACCAAAATCATTTCCATCGTCGATAACATCATTCCCCACGAAAAAAGGCCCGGAGACAGATTTTTGAGCAACTATTTCGTAAAACATGTGGACGGGTTTATAGCCATGTCGAAAAATGTATTGACCGATCTTTCACTTTTCGACCAAAACAAGCCGCGAAAGTTTTCTCCGCATCCGGTTTATGACCACTACGGAAACATTGAACCCCGCGAAACAGCACTTCAAAAACTAAAATTAGACGCCCGGTTCAGGTATATTTTGTTTTTCGGATTTATACGCGACTACAAAGGCCTGGATTTGTTGCTCGACGCAATATCTGATTCCTGGTTCAGCAAAAACAATATAAAACTGATAGTAGCCGGAGAGTTTTACGCCGGTGAGGCAGAATACCTTGAAATGATAAAAACGCTGGGGTTGGCAGATCGGGTTGTATTGAAAACAGATTACATTCCCAATTCTGAAGTGGAGAATTATTTCAATGCAGCCGACCTGGTGGCTCAGCCTTACAAATCGGCAACCCAAAGTGGTGTAACCCAAATTGGCTATCACTTCAACAAACCCATGCTGGTAACCGACGTGGGAGGTCTTGCCGAAATTATTCCGCACGGGAAAGCCGGATACGTGGTTAAGCCCGAGGCAGAGGATATAAAAAATGCCCTGGTGGATTTCTTTGAAAAGAACCGGATGGAAAACTTTACGCAAAATGTAATTAAAGAGAAAGAACGGTTTAAATGGGAGAAAATGACAGAAACCATTTATGCACTGGCAGAAAAATTATAACAATTTAATAAACAGACATTTGCAGCATTTTAACAAAGCCGAAATACGACAAATAGAAGACCGCTATCAGGATTTTCTGAAGGTTATTCAGAAAAAATTTGATGAGGAACGGATAGCACGCATTGAAAAGGCGTTCAGGTTTGCCAATGCTGCACACGACGGCATTAAGCGAAAATCGGGTGAACCCTACATCATTCACCCCATTGCGGTGGCGCGCATTGTAGCCAAAGACCTGGGGCTGGGCGCAACATCCATCTGCGCTGCCATTTTACACGATGTTGTGGAAGATACCGAATATTCCATAAACGACATCGAAAATATGTTTGGAGAAAAGGTGGCCCGCATTGTTGACGGGCTGACCAAACTTTCCGGTGATTTCGACTCGCGGCAGGCATTAACGTTAAAAAAAATGCTGATGACAATGTCGGACGATGTGCGGGTTATCCTGATTAAAATTGCCGACCGCATGCACAACATGCAAACCCTGGACTCGATGCCGGCGCATAAAAAAATTAAAATTGCCGGAGAAACATTATACCTGTATGTTCCGCTTGCGCACCGGCTGGGACTTTATGCCATCAAAAGCGAGCTGGAAGAGCTCAGCTTTAAATATAAACACCCCGAAGAATACAACAAAATACTGTACATGCTTCACAACCAGGAAGAAAAACGAAACTACCTGGTGAATGAGTTTATACGCCCCATAAAAGAAAAACTGGATGAAGAAACCATTGAAAGCACAGTAACAAACAGGCTCAAATCCAC
>Ga0334896_1001297_pt1 | contig 22238 bp, 20 predicted proteins | sample GraSluR3_MG_8_FD_207734 | JGI IMG/M metagenome (GOLD analysis project Ga0334896, IMG submission 207734) | Sludge microbial communities from methane-producing bioreactor in Wageningen University, Netherlands - Granular Sludge_27_06-R3 | ecosystem: Engineered > Bioreactor > Anaerobic >... | reverse complement strand
AACTGATTAGTTGACTATTCTCCAATTATAAAGTTGTTATAACTGATTAGTTGACTATTCTCCAATTATAAAGTTGTTATAACTGATTAGTTGACTATTCTCCAATTATAAAGTTGTTATAACTGATCAGTTAATTATACACTAATCTTTCAAATCAGAGCAGTGATGAAGTAAGGATAGAATTTTGGCCAAGGTAACCACGTCCTCCCGATTGTGTTCAATTATAGGAACCAGAGGGCCGATATTACCTTTTTCACGGTAGGTTAAGTAGAACTCAGGAACCTTGCTGCTGGGAACATCATCACATCTTTCAAAACCGAAAAAATGTTTCTCCAGTGTTTGCAGTCGGCAATTAGGGAGCTGGTCATTCCACTGACGTCTTGAAAAGTGGAGTAGATCCAGATGCTGGCTGTTGATCTTCTCATCCATATGATGGAAACGCATTCGGCTTTTAATGAATGGCACATCAAAACTACGGCCGTTAAATGTAACATAAACATTATCACTATTCTGATGGGATAAGAAACCATCCAGTGTTGCTTTCTCCTCCTTCAAGTTCCTTAAAAGGTACTGATTTATAGTCAAACCATCCTTATTTCCTTCAGCAACACCAATGAGTATCAAGGGCACATCCTTAAGTCCCAGGGTTTCAATATCCATGAAAAGCATCTTCTCAGCACCAGATAGGGAGGATAGGAGGAGGTTTAGGTGATGGGAAGCAGAATATCTGGTTGATATCCAATCAGAAAGGCTACACACATCTCGGCTTTCCAGTTTCTCCAGTAATTCACAGGCACTGGTACCATAACTGGGATGATCTCTAAGATCATCCAGGGTGATGAAACCGTTTTCTTTAAGTTTCCGCTCCTTGGACGGGCCAATTCCTTTGATTAATTTCAAATCACCGATTAAACACTCATTAACCTTTTTTTCTTTCAGAGTTTTTATTTCTACCTTTTCATGGGTGGTGAAACGATAACATGAACCGCGTTTTGTTTCGATTTCTTCCCCGTAATCTAAGTCTTCCAGGGTTTTATCCTGATATTCTTCCAGGAGTTTTTGTTTAAGTTTTTGAGGATTATTCTCATGTTCATTAGTCATAAGGTGACTCCGAAAATTAATTATGGGTGGTAGTGACACCGAAAATTGATTGTGGTGGATAGTATTTCAAATATTTATTTCAGGACCATCATTATTTATGGTTGTTAAGACCATATATAGCTATAATTATTAATTTATAAATGAGGAGGGTAATAATTTGAAAAAATATTTGATCATTTTAGCTGTACTAGCAGTGGTGGTCATGATTTCTGGATGCACCACTACCTCAACCATTAACACCAAAAATTTCTCGACCAGCGGGATGTCTTTCCAGTACCCGGAAACCTGGAATGTCTCCAGTCAGGTAAATAACAATTCCACTCAAGTAATGGTTGCCAGCCCTGAATTTATATCCAGCAACGCTACCAAGGGAAGTGTTTTGTTGATCCTTAAACTATCCAAGAGTGGGGATAATAACATGTCACAGACCAGGCAGGAGCTAATGACCCAGGCCCAGCAGTCCGGTCAGAATGCAACCAATGCAACCATAAACATTGCAGGAGTCACTGCCAGTGATATAAGTTACACTGGAAAAGACACCACTGGAAACAATACTTATGGCCGGCTCATCGACTTTGAAAAGAATAATTCTCTCTACCTGCTCTTATTTGCCTCTGGTGGAGGTGCAGACATTGATGCAGTTAAACCCTACTTTGATGTGATTGTCAAGAGCTTCAATGTAGAGTAAAGGGTCATATTTCCCCATTTAAGGGTATATTCCCTTTTTTTTAGCAGACATACAATGGAAAGAATTCCATCGTGGGAGGGGGTGTTATTAGTTGATAAAAACTCTTATTCTATATGAAAGTCGGTACGGATCCACATGGGAGGCCGCCAATATAATTTCACTCATATTGGGCCCTTCCCGCCGCATTCCAGTATCCCAGTTTTCTGAAAAACACCGGGGCTATGATTTTATAGTACTGGGAACACCCATCTATAATGGGAAGATCCACCCAAAAATGCAGATTTTTCTGGATAACGAGGCTGAATGGTTAGATGGTAAAAACATAGCCCTCTTCTGCACGTGTCTTAATGGATCTGAAGGTCTTCGAGTTCTCCGGGAAGTGGAGGACACTCTGAAGGGTAACATTCTTGAACTGGGTGTTCTGGGCGGTCGCCTGGAGATGGATCGTTTAAACGAAAGGGATTACCAGGCCCTGAAGGAATACATTTCCCGGGAAGGACTACCATCTCAGGGAATGAACTTATTCAATCGTGAAGAAGTTGTAGATTTGGCGTTACGTCTTATGGGGATTAGGGATACTCTTTTAGTTGAAGTTTCATCTTCCCAGCTTCGAAGTGAAGTTGAGGAGTTCTTAAAGGAGCATAACACTTGTACATTGGCTACCAGTGCCCAGGGTAGGGTACGGGCCACTCCACTGGAGTATCAGTACAGTCAGGGACATATCTATATTTTAAGTGAGGGTGGTTGGAAGTTCGCTAATTTACTATTCAATCCCATGGTGTCAGTGGCAGTATATGATAATTACACGGATATGGGTAATCTTAGGGGTATGCAGATCACAGGGCAGGCTATTATTGTGGAAGATATGGTGGAATATGAACAGGCAATCCAGATGAAGGGTCTTACTATGAATTACATCAAGTCACTGCCAGTGGATCTCAAACTCATCCGGGTGGATATGGAGAAGGTGGAATTTTTAAACTCCCAGTTTGAAAAAGAGGGTTACTCATCCCGACAGGTTTTAAAGTTCTAGATTGTTTTCCAGAATAAGTTTAATATTATTTATGGATAAGAGTATGGAATTATGGGTGTTAATGGAAAATCATCGAAATTACTCTAAATTATTAACCACATGTATACTGGTTGGTTGAAAAACAGATGTTTTGGGGAAATTGGAAATTGGGTGAGATTACCCTGATTTTTTTAATATGATCTAATTATTTGTTATGAGTGAAACATGGTCTACTTTTTGATTGTTCTTATACCTCATCCCCATAACTGGCTGGTGTCAATTACTTTTATAAATTCACGGGCATGTTCTTTAGTGGTGGTGTTGGAATCATCTTTGTACGCTTCGTAGACAATGGAAGGTATACCATTCTGTATCAGGGGTAGGGTTACATATTCTATGCTGGATGGATTGGGAGGATAGTAATATTTCAGCCAGGATATTTTATCTTCCAGTTCCAGGGCTATGGAAATGGATTTATTTCCCCGTGCCGGGGCAAATATGAATCTGTTAAACGGGTAACTGCCATTACTGGAATGAACATCCACTGCTAACTGGTAACTGTTGTTAATTATATCTGGGACTACGTACTTGTTGGTCAGTAACTGGCCGTTCATCCGTTCCTGGGGATAATTATTCTGATAAAGCGGTGCATTGATAATGTAGAGGTAATATCTCTTTTCAAGGGATGAATCACTATCATGTATGGATTCAATTATGGCCTGGTGTGATGCAGATTCACGGGGGTGCACCCCTACAATGTAGGCTACAGTGATATTGGAGCTGGTATTTCCGTAAGGTCCTTCTTTAACCACGGTGGAATCATTGGTAGTGGCTAAGGTAGTGGAAGATACCTCGGTAGAGCCAGTGGTGTTAGCCGCAGGACTCCAGTTAAATGATAATGCAAATATAGCACTCAAAGAAACTATTAAAAGAACTCCGAGGATGAAAATATTTTTATTACCTTTTATAATCTTCAATTTTCCTTTTAATTCATTTAAATTATCCCGAAATTCCCTGGATGCGGCCTGTTTTTCCCCAGGCTGTTCTTTATGTTCTTTGTCTGGTTTTAATGAAGGAACCCTCATATTTTACCCTGGAAGTCTTAAAATCTTAAATATTTATGATTTTTTGGAATTAATCAAATTAATGGTTTTTAGTATTCAGTTAATATTTTATAGATTTACATTTGCCCAACTATTATATTAAAATAAAGGTGGGTTTTATGTGAAAATAAGATACTTCGCTATACATTGATATGACGAAGTTGGTGGTATGGATTTTTTTCATAAATTTCAAAGTGATGAACTGTTTAAGTTATATCTTTGAATTAAAAATGAAAGTGTCATGATATTTAGAAAGTTTTATATGTTTGTCATGTATATAATAACCTTGATGGTGGGGTTGTCGAATATTTTAGTTAAATTTATATATGATAATAATAATACGCATTATCAACAATATTCCCCTAATAACTTGAAGGTACTTCCGGTTATTTTATTTTTTGATAGGGGTCCGGGATAGGGGGTTGTTTGAATAAGACTTAAAATATCTTTAAAAGCACCAAAAAATGATTATTTGATCCAATATAATTATAATCATATTCTTTCAGCTATTATTTACTGTAAAATAAGTATCCGGATATTTGTAATGAAATATCAATATAATTTGTTAAGTATTGGGGATTTTAATAAAGATAAATCAATATGTTGGAGGAGTTCAATTGAGATTAATTCTTAAATTTATTCCTGAAAATGATTCTCATTATGACTCGGTTAACAAGCACACTATCCAGGGATTCATATATTCATTACTAAATGACACTGGTTATTCTAATTACCATGATTCTGGTGGATTTAAATATTTTTCTTATTCTAACATTTTCCCTGTTTCTGATTTTAAAAAGGGTGAAATTAAAAATTTAATTATTAGTTCGCCGAAACCCGGTTTTATACGTACTTTGGTAAGTTCTTTGGAAAGTAAGGAACATTTTTATCTGGGCAAATTACGCATGAAGCGAGTGAATTCGAAGCCCTTTAATCCAACTTTGACGAGCCGTTTTATTACCAGTACTCCCATTGTTCTTCATGATGATAACCGAAAAAATCATTACTATTCTCTTAAAAATACCAATGACTTCTCTTTTTTCTTAGAACGTCTTAAAGACAATTCTCTTAAAAAATATAACGCTTACTATAATCTCAATTACCATTTCGATGGCAATCTATTTGACCGTTTCGAGTACGATCGAGAAGTGGCTGTGAGGGTTAAGAAAGCAGATAACATGTTCCTCATAATCGGAACTTTATGGAAAAACCTGGAAAAATTCAACATGGACGATAAACGATTTTACAGATTCTTGATGGATTGTGGGCTGGGAGAAAAGAACTCATTAGGATTTGGAATGATTAATAGTGTGGGGTGAGAATTTTGATAGGATCTTTATACAATTTAGGCAAATTTATTGTAGAACACAAAAAATTGGAAGAAATTGACGTTTTTCAAGATACAGCAAAGTTAACAAGCAGAACAAAACGAGTTTTGCTTATTAATTTAGAGTATGTCGATACAAAATTTGTTTATAAAGGTATAATTGAAGAAGAATTAAATAAACGGGATAGTAATAAGTATTTATACAAAGGGGGCCCACCTAACGGTGTTGATTATACTCCAGCTTCCCTAATAACTAGCAAAGCAGAATCTACTTTTAAAAATCGAGTTTTAAAATGGTTTAAAACCCATAAAGACCCTGAATTTCTCGATAAAATAGCTGAAGAATTAACTGAAAACAAAGATCAGGTTACAATAGATTTAGAGGATAAATTTCAATCTATCGATAAAAAAAATAGAGATAATGTTTTGCTGACAATTTCCATCCAAGATGGATTCGAAAAGAAATTCTGTGGGAATTATCTTATATTTCGAGAAATTCTTTCAGAAGAAGCCATGCATCGTTATCATAATTTAAAGACTATTGGCGAATCAAGTGGTAACGGAACATGTTACTTGTGTGATGAATCAAAAGAAGTATATGGATTTGTCCCCAATGCTTTCGGTTTTTCTTTTTCAACAGCTGATAAAAAGGGAAATGTACCTAACTTCATACAGGCTGATCAATGGAAACAAGTACCTATCTGTGGAAAATGTGCTGTTTTCCTGGAAGCTGGTAAAAAATTTGTTCAAGAATACCTTTCTTTCAATTTATTTACTCTAAAATTTTTCGTGATCCCGAATTTCCTGTTTAAAGGAGATAATGAAGAGTTTGAAGAATTTTATGAACGTGTAGTTGATTTAAAAGGTAAAAAATACGAGAAAGGGTTAATCGAAGAGGAAGATTCTGAGGAAGAAGATAGCCTTTATTCCATTGTGAAAAATACCGATGACGTGCTGGAATTCAAATTTTTATTTTATGATCTCAAAGGTGGAGGTAAATTTATTGATATCCTAAATTATGTTGAAAGCATCCTCCCCTCTTGGATGAAGAACATTTATACAACTCAAGATATCATTAAAAATGACATTCTTTTCCAAGAAGACAATTTAAAACTAACTTTTGGGAAAAATATTGAAGGAGACTTCATTAAATTGAGAAGCTCCCAAAGCAAAGGATACATCAATCAATATAATTGGTATGCTGGTTTTTTAAGAGAATTTTTCCCTTCAAAATATGATAAATACTTTTTAGATATAATTGGTTTTATTGTAGGTGGTAAATCTGTTAACAAAGATTTTTTGATTTCAAAGTTTATGGATAGAATTAAACAAGCTCATAGGACTGATCCTGAAAATGATTATTCCATGAAACTGTTAACAACAGAAGCATTGATGCTTTACATGTTTTTTAACGAACTAAACTTATTGAAAGGTGTTGATAAAATGAAGATTGGTTCACATAATGAAGAAGATAATGAAAAAGAATTTTTTGAAGTCTATGGTGAGTTTATAGATACTCCAGAGAAGAAAGCTGCGTTTTTAATGGGTTTAATCACCAAAAAACTTACGGCAATACAGTATAGATCATTAGGTGCAACACCTTTCATGACAAAGTTATGGGGCCTTACATTAGATCAGAAAAAAATTCAAAAATTGTACCCGATGATAATTAACAAATTAAGAGAGTACAAAGCAGCTTATCCCGATTTAGAAGAACTTATATCAGTTAATCTATTAAAATCCAATAAAAATTGGAAACTTTCAGGAGATGAAACGAGTTTTTATTTCGTTTTAGGATTTACCCTCAATGGGCTATTTAAACAGAATAAAGAAGGTGTGAAAAATGAATAGATCAGAACTGGTTTTTTTATATGATATATCGTATGCAAATCCAAATGGCGACCCCTTAGATGAGAACAAACCCAGAATAGATGAAGATGTCGAGTTAAACATAGTTACTGATGTGCGTCTGAAACGGACTATAAGAGATTATCTTCATGATTTTAAAGGCCAGGGAATTTTTGTTAAGGAAATTGAGGATGAAAATGGAAATATTCAAGATGCTAAATTAAGGGCTATGGACTATTTAATTGATGAAAATGGAGAGAAAGTGGATATAACTGACAAAAATCTTTCTTTGAGCCAAATTAAAAGAATTATGTATGATAATATTTTAAAAGAGTGCGTTGATGTTCGTCTTTTTGGTGGTACCATACCGCTTGAGATAAAAAAGAAGGGAAAAAGTTCAATAACATTAACGGGGCCAGTTCAATTCCGATTTGGAAGATCAATGCACAAAGTTGAAATGAAACATATCAAAGGTACAGGAGCTTTTGCTTCAAGTGCAGGCAAAAAACAAAAAACTTTCAGAGAAGAATACATTCTCCCCTACTCATTAATTTCTTTTTATGGTGCTATAAACGAAAATGCAGCTAAAAAGACTTTGATGGCCGAAGAAGACGAGTCACTACTTGTTGAAGGAATTTGGAATGGTACTAAAAATCTTATAACCCGGTCTAAATTTGGACAAATGCCCCGATTATTATTGAAGGTTACTTACAGCGATGCAAATTACTTCATAGGTGATCTCGATAAAAAAATCAAGATTGAACACGATCTTGAAGATGATAAAAAGCTACGAAGCGTTGATGAACTTCAAATTGATGTTTCTCAACTTATCATTGCTTTAAAATCAGATTTAGATAAAATAGACTCCATAAGTGTTAAATTTGATCCTGCGGTTAAATTTAGGGATAGTGTTCCAATCGAAGTAGATCTAGTTGAATATTTGGTTGGAAAGGGATTACCTGCAAGCGAATTAACTATCTAAAATTGAGGAGTTATATGATTGACAAAGTAGTGGTTTTCGATATATGGGGTGACTATGGGTATTTCCGGAGGGGATACACCACTACCTCTACAATTTCTTACCCGTTCCCCAGTAGAACTACTTTAGCCGGAATTGTTTCAGGAATACTTGGTTATGATAGAGATAGTTACTATGATCTGTTTGGACCAAAAAACAGTGCATTCGCCTTGCAAATTATTAATCCTATCAAAAAAATGAGGATAAACCTGAACTTGATAGACACCAAAACAGGATTCATTCTTTCAGACAATAAAGGGCAGCGAACTCAGTTACCAGCTGAATTTCTTAAAGATGTTAAATACCGGATATGTCTTTGGTTAGATGATGATTCAATAATGGATGGACTTTTCACGTACTTATCAAACCATAAATCAGTTTACACTCCTTATTTGGGAATATCGGAGTGCCTAGCAAATATTAAACTTGTTAAAAATAGTTTTATTGAACCTGAAGAACTTTTAGTAACAGGAGAAGATGTAAAGGTACATAGTATAATTCCAACTGAAAAGGCTAAAATAAAGATAGAACCCGGGAAAAAATATGGTGCTGTTAAGTCTCCTTCATTCATAAATGCCGAACGAATAGTAAACGAATTTCAAGAATTTTACTATGAAGAAAATGGAGATTCCATGCTTATTGTAGATGGTCAATATCATTCAATTGGTGATATGAATGTCATCTTCTTTTAAGCTCAAATCACACCCAACAAAACCTTTGGAAGTTCATTTATCCAATGTTGCCACATTTTGTCAAGAAACCGTTTTGGATAAAGAAATCAACAACAAGGATCAGTATTCAAAGATTGCATTTTTAATTGGTTTATCCCACGATTTCGCCAAATCCACAACCTATTTCCAGAAATATCTTATAGATCATGAAAAAACTGAAAAAGCCAGACATGGTCTATTATCCTCAATTTTTACTTATTATTGTGTTAAAAACTATATTCGATCCAATAAATTTGAAGATCTTTGGCACATTTCCCCTATATCATGGATTGTTGTTCTTAAACATCATGGAAACCTTCGAAACATTAAAGGAATTGATGGGGAATCTTCTAAACTAAAAGATTTAGATCTTGTGAGAAGACAACTGGCCAACATTAAAGAAAACAATTTTGAAGAAATAAAAGGATTCTATGAAAAATGGAATATTGACATTTCAAAGTTTTTAAATGAATTTGAAGAAGTTGTTAAAGATATAAAAAGAGATTTGAGGAAACTAACCCGTGCTAAAGGGCTTGATCACTACTTTTTAATTCTCTTTTTTTATTCGGTGTTATTAGATGCAGATAAGATGGATGCTTCCGGGACACACAAACCTCCCCGCGTTGAAATATCTGATAATATTGTTGATAAATATAAAAAGGCTGCTTTTGAAGGTGAAAAAAGTGAAATAAATTTAATACGGGAAGAATCTTACGAGGAAGTAATTAATTCTTTAAATTTGTTGGATCTCGAGAAAGATAGAATTTTATCTATAAATTTACCAACTGGTTGTGGTAAAACTTTATCTGCCTTTTCTTTTTCATTAAAACTGCGGAAAAAAATTGAAACTGAATTTGGTTTTTTACCTAGACTAATATACTCATTACCTTTCCTTAGCATCATAGATCAAAATGCAGAAGTGGTTTCCAAAGTTTTAAGTCACGGAGCTGATGATTCAGAAATATTCTCAAACATGCTTTTAAAACATCATCATTTGTCTGATATAAGTTATAAAACTGGAAAAGAACTTGAAATCAGCTCCAATCAATCTCAATTATTAACTGAAGGGTGGTATTCAGAGATTGTCATTACAACATTTATACAGTTATTTTACAGTTTAATAACCAACAAAAACAGAGCAGCAAGAAAATTCCATAATATCGTTAATTCTATTGTTATTCTAGATGAAATTCAATCAATACCTCATCACTACTGGGAATTAGTGAATCATTCCTTAAAATATCTTTCTAAAGAATTTAACTGTTGGGTTATATTAATGACAGCCACTCAACCTCTTATTTTTAAAGAAAATGAAGAGATTAAATCGTTAGTGGACAAAGATAAATATTTCAACGTATTTAACCGATTAGAATATGAATTTAATCTTGAACCGCAGGATTTTGATGTTTTCAAGAAATTAATTTGGGATAAAATAGTTTCTGAACCTGATAAAGATATTATGGTTGTTTTAAATACCATTAATGCTTCCCAAGAATTATACAACTATATTAAAGAAATGATTGATGAAGATCTGCCTGTAGAACCGGAAGGTATAGTTTGCTCGGATAAGCTCCAGATCATGAATATTTCTACTTTAATAATCCCTAAACATAGGTTAAAAAGGATTAAAAGGATAAATAACAATGAAAAAAGGCGCAATATTATAGTTACAACCCAAGTGGTTGAAGCAGGTGTTGATATTAGTGTTGATTTAATATATAGGGATATGGCACCATTAGACAGTATTGTACAAACTGCAGGGCGATGCAACAGAAGTAATGAAAAAGGAAAAGGGTTAGTCGAAGTAGTGAATTTAAAGGATGATAAAGCTAGGAATTTCTATTCTTATATATACAACTCAGTGTTAATAAATGCCACCGCTGATGTAATTAATTGCAATTATTCAATAGAAGAACGTGAATTTAATAGTACAGCAGTTCCAAATTATTATAAATTTGTTTCAGAGCGAGGATCTCAGGATAAATCTTTAGATTTGATAGCTTACCTTGAAAAATTAGAATTTTCGTGTATTAAAAGTGAATTTAAACTAATAAGAAATTATGAGAAAATTGATGTTTTTGTTGAAGCCGATAAGGATGCAAAAGAAATCTGGAAAAAATATAAAGAAATTACAAAAATTAAGGATAGGTTTAAAAGGAAAACTGCGTTTTTAACCATTAAACCTGAATTTTATAGTTATGTAGTCTCAGTTGATCCTAAAAAAATAGGTAAAGTTGTAAAGGAAACTGAATGGTTAGGATACCTAAATAAAGATGATTTAGACCGAAAATATGACATTGAAACGGGTTTCATTACCAACGATAAAGAAGATGTTTTCATAATTTAATCGATTTTGAGGTTTAAATGCGAGTCACAGGCGTAATGGTTCAATACTACATCGCTTGCAAGCGAGAACTCTGGTTTTTTGCAAATCAAATCAATATGAACTATGATAATGATGATATCAGTATAGGACGACATATTCATGAGAAAAGTTTCTCTAGGGAAAAGAAAAATGTTAATCTAGGCAATATTTCTTTTGATTTTGTTAAAACTGGAGAAAAGAATACTATTTTTGAAATAAAAAAATCGAGTAAGTTGGAAGAACCAGTTCGTTATCAACTTTATTATTATTTATGGAATGCTAAAAAACTTGGAAAAGAAGCTGACGGAGTCCTTGTTTATCCTAAGGAGAAAAAAAGGGAAAAGTTAACGTTAACTCCTGAAAAAGAGCAGGAAATAGAAAATATTGTTGAAGATATTGAAAGAATAGTCTCTCAACCTTTACCACCTCCAGTGATTATTAAGCCTTACTGTAAGAGGTGTACTTATTATGAACTTTGCATGGTTTAGGTGTCTATAATGAAGGATCCACTCTATATAACTTCCCATGGTATTTTACAGCGTAAGGGTAACACTCTTTATTTCGTAAATGAGGAAGGTAAAAAAGCCCTACCCATCAACAGGATTAATGAAATAAACTGTTATGGTAAAGTTTCCCTAAAATCAGGTGCGTCTTCTCTCCTACTGAAAGAAGGGATTCCTGTAAACTTTTTCAACATGTACGGATACTATGAAGGTTCACTTTATCCACGAGTGCAACTTAATTCAGGTTTAGTGGTAGTACAACAGTCTGAACATTACAGTGATCCTGAAAAAAGGGCTGCGATAGCTAGTGAAATGGTGGAAGGAATCCAAAACAATATCCTTAAAACACTTAAATATTATTTTAAAAAAGGAAAAGAAGTTGAACCATATATCCAAGATATTGAAAAAGAAGTTATAAATGGAGATGTAGCTCAGATAATGAGTAATGAAGGCAGGATATGGCATAGTTATTACCAGAGCTTCAACAAAATTCTTAAAAACTTCGAGATGGATAAAAGAGAAATACGGCCACCAACAACTGAAATAAATGCATTAATATCATTTGGTAATTCTTTACTGTATGTCAGTGCTCTTTCTGAAATATATCACACTTATTTACATCCTTCAGTTAGTTACTTGCATGAACCTGCTGAAAGGAGATTTTCTCTCGCTTTAGATATCGCAGATATATTCAAACCAGTAATCGTTGAAAGGGTTATTTTCAAACTGGTTAACAATAATATGCTGACAGAAAAGGATTTTAATCATGATGTTGGTGTTTTACTCAACGAAAAGGGGAAACGCATATTTTTAAAAGAGTACCAGGCTAAGTTGGAAACAACTATTAAGCATCCTGAGATTAAACGAAAAGTTTCCTATAAATACCTCATGAGATTGGAGTGTTACAAATTAATAAAACATGTGCTCGGCGATAAAGAGTACAGGAGCTTCAGGATGTGGTGGTAAGTGTACTTGTTAATAGTTTATGATGTAGATGTTGATAGGGTGACTAAAGTAAATAAATTCCTGAAGATGTACCTTCACTGGAGGCAGAATTCAGTTTTTGAGGGTGAAGTCTCAATATCTCAATTCAAAAAATTGAAATCTGGTCTCAAAGACATTACAAATGAAGATAAAGATTCTATTTTGATTTATAATCTTAAAGATCGCAAAAATTTCAAGTTAGAAGTTATCGGGATTGAAAAAAATCCCATCGAACTTATTCTCTAGTCCGCCTTTATAAGTAAACTACATTACTGAGGGCGGACAAATACACCCCTATTATTGGAGAACTTTGCACCATTTATTGGTAAAATAACCCAAAAATCGACGCGGCTTTAAAATAGACTCAATAGTCTGGAAATAGGAAAGAACCGAATCAGGACTTAGAACAGACTTGTACATGCTTTAAAATAGACTCAATAGTCTGGAAATATATGTGTCCTAGTTGCAGTTATGCCATGGAATTGAAGCTTTAAAATAGACTCAATAGTCTGGAAATCCAATTTTCGACTATTTCTTCCCCTTCAAAAACTTTTGCTTTAAAATAGACTCAATAGTCTGGAAATGGAATTAAAGACTTTATCAAAATAGGGGCATTCAATAAGCTTTAAAATAGACTCAATAGTCTGGAAATCAAAGTTCCCAACATCCATTGTTGAAGTTGTTACTCCGCTTTAAAATAGACTCAATAGTCTGGAAATAAAGAAAGAGAAGAAACCTCAAAGAAAATAAGCGACTGCTTTAAAATAGACTCAATAGTCTGGAAATACTTCTGAGGTTTGCACCTCTAAGGTTTGCATGTATGGCTTTAAAATAGACTCAATAGTCTGGAAATATACGTCCCTTCCAAGTTTCACCATTTGAGTTCACTCGCTTTAAAATAGACTCAATAGTCTGGAAATCAGGGCCAGTGAAGAGGGGAGTATTCAATGTTTTAAAGCTTTAAAATAGACTCAATAGTCTGGAAATTACGACAAACCCAAAAACATATTCATTCCCCTACTGCGCTTTAAAATAGACTCAATAGTCTGGAAATCCAGCAATAGAGCCGTTGGCCACAGTAATGGTTAAACTGCTTTAAAATAGACTCAATAGTCTGGAAATCATTTGTTTCTCCCATTTCCTGGAGGACTTTCATCACCGCTTTAAAATAGACTCAATAGTCTGGAAATATTCATGATAATCACTATCAAAAACAGTAACATCACCGCTTTAAAATAGACTCAATAGTCTGGAAATGAAGGTAGTTCTCTGATTTTACGGTCAATTTTCACATTGCTTTAAAATAGACTCAATAGTCTGGAAATCAGTCAGCCCGCATCAGCAATAACAACAACATCAACAGCTTTAAAATAGACTCAATAGTCTGGAAATAATCACCCCATAAGTGTGTGATAATACCACGCTACTTGCTTTAAAATAGACTCAATAGTCTGGAAATAAGTGGGGGATAAGGATAACCCATTCGCCCCTTACGGCTTTAAAATAGACTCAATAGTCTGGAAATCTTTCAAAGTAACCGACCCCCTACAACTGGATCATAGGCTTTAAAATAGACTCAATAGTCTGGAAATCCCTTTGCAGGGTTCTCTTTATGTTCAATAGTTCCATGCTTTAAAATAGACTCAATAGTCTGGAAATCAACTCTTTGGAATGCAGATTCTATGGTTTCGATGGGCTTTAAAATAGACTCAATAGTCTGGAAATACTTAGAATAGCTTGTTGCCTTTATTCCCTCATAACTAGCTTTAAAATAGACTCAATAGTCTGGAAATGAACTAATTTAGATACTTCCATACTAAAAGAAGATTGGCTTTAAAATAGACTCAATAGTCTGGAAATGAAGAGAATGACACGGCTTTAACCAGCACCACAGCGAGCTTTAAAATAGACTCAATAGTCTGGAAATTGGCAAAAAGTCCAATTAAAATACCTAAATTATATCCAGCTTTAAAATAGACTCAATAGTCTGGAAATATGCATGATGATGAAGGAAACCTACGCAGCGATGAAGGCTTTAAAATAGACTCAATAGTCTGGAAATACCGAAACCGTTTATAACTGGACAGACGGAACCCTCGGCTTTAAAATAGACTCAATAGTCTGGAAATGAATAAAATTGCTCGGTTTAAACATTACACTTTAAGGGCTTTAAAATAGACTCAATAGTCTGGAAATGGAACAGATTTAGGAACCACAGCCACAGAAGCAGGAAGCTTTAAAATAGACTCAATAGTCTGGAAATTATATCAGCTGCTAATTATGCCAAAGATGTTATTGTGCGCTTTAAAATAGACTCAATAGTCTGGAAATTAGTGGTTCCTCTAGCTGATGGGGACCTGGCCGCCCTGCTTTAAAATAGACTCAATAGTCTGGAAATGAACAAATGAAGATATACGTATCAAAATACAATGATAGCTTTAAAATAGACTCAATAGTCTGGAAATCTTGGAGATTGATTCAACAATTACATGGGAGGATGATGGCTTTAAAATAGACTCAATAGTCTGGAAATAGTGTATACTTTTGTGGTGTAAAAAGTAGGGGAAAATGCTTTAAAATAGACTCAATAGTCTGGAAATACAACATATTTGTTCCAGAGAAGGCCAGCTGCCCAAGGCTTTAAAATAGACTCAATAGTCTGGAAATCAAAAGAAGGTGAAGAGGTTAAGGGCACTCCTAAAAAGCTTTAAAATAGACTCAATAGTCTGGAAATCACACCAATTCCAGCCTCTAACCATGTCTGTGTCTTGGCTTTAAAATAGACTCAATAGTCTGGAAATCCCGAAAGCCAAGCATGTGCAGGATTTACAGGAGGTCCGCTTTAAAATAGACTCAATAGTCTGGAAATCACTCTTCCTACTGAAATCATTTCTGTCCTTTCCGAGCTTTAAAATAGACTCAATAGTCTGGAAATACTCAGAGGTTGGAAAACGAGTCAAGCCTGGACCAGGGCTTTAAAATAGACTCAATAGTCTGGAAATACCTCAACTCCTGCTTCGTCGCCTGCTGCAACAACTCGCTTTAAAATAGACTCAATAGTCTGGAAATCCTGGAACCTGATTATGGTCAAAAGATTCAATTCCTGCTTTAAAATAGACTCAATAGTCTGGAAATCCATAACCATCATAGAACCTGTATAGCTCATCATATTGCTTTAAAATAGACTCAATAGTCTGGAAATTAACTCTCACCATCAAACCAGATCATGATGTAATTAGTGAGCTTTAAAATAGACTCAATAGTCTGGAAATGATTCAATTCCTCTCAAAGTCAAAAACATGTCCCGGGCTTTAAAATAGACTCAATAGTCTGGAAATGTTGATTTCTACCGGAAACCAGTCTATACAAACTACGCTTTAAAATAGACTCAATAGTCTGGAAATTTCCTACCGGGGTTGTGGATCCTGAAACTAAATCAAAGCTTTAAAATAGACTCAATAGTCTGGAAATTGAGCAGAATCATAGACCGTATATTTTTGGTATATGAGCTTTAAAATAGACTCAATAGTCTGGAAATAGGGTCTCCGCTGTGGACCCCCGCTCAAACATGTCTAGGCTTTAAAATAGACTCAATAGTCTGGAAATTTCATGAATGAATGGGGGGATAATAAACTCTTCCAGGCTTTAAAATAGACTCAATAGTCTGGAAATCTTTCAATCCATCTATTGTTGTGAACTCGTCATCAGTGCTTTAAAATAGACTCAATAGTCTGGAAATATCATCTGAAAAACTTGGCTTTCATGGTGGTCAACACAGCTTTAAAATAGACTCAATAGTCTGGAAATGCTCCCAATGCTTGTCACTGATTTTAAGGTTCAAATGCTTTAAAATAGACTCAATAGTCTGGAAATTGAGGTTTTCGTGTCCTTCGGGTGTCATGCAGATCTGCTTTAAAATAGACTCAATAGTCTGGAAATTTACAATTTCAAGTACAATCCTGTCCAGGTTTTACAAGCTTTAAAATAGACTCAATAGTCTGGAAATATAGTAAGATAATAAGCAACACCCCAAACTTCCAGGCAGGCTTTAAAATAGACTCAATAGTCTGGAAATCTATCCAACCCTCCGAAGTTGATGGCGTTTAACCCGGCTTTAAAATAGACTCAATAGTCTGGAAATGAAGGAAGAATAAGCACAATAGCAATGGTGCAAGCAAGGCTTTAAAATAGACTCAATAGTCTGGAAATCTAATGACATTCCCAGTTTTCCCATGTTCCTTTTCCAGCTTTAAAATAGACTCAATAGTCTGGAAATGCATCTAACAGCACCAGAAATTCTGGAGTTATGAAAGGCTTTAAAATAGACTCAATAGTCTGGAAATTCTAACTCACTAAGGTCATTATAATCGCCTATGATAGCTTTAAAATAGACTCAATAGTCTGGAAATATTGACTTTAATCCACATGAAGAATACGAAAATCCACGCTTTAAAATAGACTCAATAGTCTGGAAATGAGTTCCATGGAGGCCGTACTCATAAACAGTACCAGGCTTTAAAATAGACTCAATAGTCTGGAAATCCATACCTCCTTTTTGTGTTAGTACCTTATATGTTTTGCTTTAAAATAGACTCAATAGTCTGGAAATAATACCATCGGGGCATTCCACAAGGATTTAGATACTGGCTTTAAAATAGACTCAATAGTCTGGAAATATACTCCCCCATTAACGTGTTGTACTCCTCATAACTCGGCTTTAAAATAGACTCAATAGTCTGGAAATAGGAAATAATAATTGAACGAACCTTGTAATGTGATAGGGCTTTAAAATAGACTCAATAGTCTGGAAATCTTCCATTGTATTGTTTAAGACTGAAACGACCTTTATGCTTTAAAATAGACTCAATAGTCTGGAAATTTGGGAATGGCATCTGGAGGTAACACTACAACATTTGGGCTTTAAAATAGACTCAATAGTCTGGAAATATTGTTGATGAAAATGAAAATCCTGAAATCATTGGCGCTTTAAAATAGACTCAATAGTCTGGAAATATGGTATCATGAGTAGTAATCTTGGATGGGAGTAATTAGCTTTAAAATAGACTCAATAGTCTGGAAATCACATCACTCCTAATGCACCCATAGCAAAAGACGCTTGCTTTAAAATAGACTCAATAGTCTGGAAATTGTGGTGTGTTTCAGATCTCGAGATCACACGGATAAGCTTTAAAATAGACTCAATAGTCTGGAAATTAAGTGGAGAAGGCCGAACTACTGGAATAAATGAAGGCTTTAAAATAGACTCAATAGTCTGGAAATATGTATGATAACAGTGACAAGGAATCCGAACCACAGAGCTTTAAAATAGACTCAATAGTCTGGAAATTATAGTGTAAAAATGTAATACAGAATTAAGTAAATAGCTTTAAAATAGACTCAATAGTCTGGAAATGGACTTGGTTTCTTCCGTTCACTACTCTCTTTGGGTGCTTTAAAATAGACTCAATAGTCTGGAAATCAAGATTTCATTCTTTCACCAGTACAGAATTTTCAGGGCTTTAAAATAGACTCAATAGTCTGGAAATGTTTTAGGTTGTATCCATCAGTGTGTGATTGCTTACCGCTTTAAAATAGACTCAATAGTCTGGAAATCACATAGTATAGGATGGCGAAGGTGAATATCTTCAAGGCTTTAAAATAGACTCAATAGTCTGGAAATTCAATGATGGTCTCGCTGATATGACCGTAACCATATCGCTTTAAAATAGACTCAATAGTCTGGAAATGTAAGGAGTTCCTTGCCAGTTTAGCAAAAGAAGGCAAGCTTTAAAATAGACTCAATAGTCTGGAAATAGCATTAAATGCACTCCAGAGGAGGCTAAACAGTTAAGCTTTAAAATAGACTCAATAGTCTGGAAATTGATTATGTTTTTGAGGTTTGCAACACTGAGGTTTGCGCTTTAAAATAGACTCAATAGTCTGGAAATCCAGTCGGCGACCTCATCTGCCAGGAAAGAAGTGTGTGCTTTAAAATAGACTCAATAGTCTGGAAATCTTGAAAAGTTCCTTAATTTTAGTTGCTTTGACTTTCGCTTTAAAATAGACTCAATAGTCTGGAAATCTTTTAGGGCTGCAAGAGTCTGTGAAGGGGTTTTCAGCTTTAAAATAGACTCAATAGTCTGGAAATTTCCCTAACTCCCATTCAATCAACTGACTCTGTTCTGCTTTAAAATAGACTCAATAGTCTGGAAATAAATCAGTAAACTCGAAAAGCAAAGGGCATTAAGGAAGCTTTAAAATAGACTCAATAGTCTGGAAATGGTGAACCCACTATTATACAGAGAACAGACATTGATGGCTTTAAAATAGACTCAATAGTCTGGAAATGGAACCAATGCAAGAGTTGTGATCAAACATGAAGCCGGCTTTAAAATAGACTCAATAGTCAGGAAATATGTCCTACTGTTGAAAAATAAGTCATTAAAAAGCTTTAAATTTACTTAATAGTTTGTATAGGTTCTGATTTCATTAAATTACTGGATGATTTTTATATGATTATTTTAGTAATATTACATTCTTCGCTGTTTAGTACGATTAAACTCCATTCTATTTAATCCAAGGAATCATAATAAAATACAAATACTTGAATAAATAATATTAAATGGGTGGTTTTATTGTTTCAATCAGAAATTTCAGAAGATTTTATGACAGTTATACCCTTGGAAATTAGGGAAAAATTCAATTTACAACCTGGAAATATCATGAAATGGACAATAGTAGATAATGCAGTTAAAGTTTCTTTTCATAGAGTAATATATTTAAGTGATATGATTGCCAGTAAAAACAAAGGTGATGATTAAATCTTAATCTAGGTTAAAACATACCCGATGATTTGATTTTTCAATGAAAAGCAGGAAGAGAGCGGACTAAAGTTATTTTTACGGTAACTAAGTGGTAGTAGAAGTCCTAACTCTTCAATTTAATTATTATCTTATGTAGAAACTCTAGTTTTAGGGCAGTTCGGAAAATGAAAAAGAAAATACTATGTAATGACAATATCAGACCATTTTGGGATTGAAATTTCATTGTTGTCATTGTTGTATTAGATTTGGGACCGTACTAACATCAAACCAATTGTTTTCCAACTTCATGTTCATTACTACTTGTTCAATATTCTAAAAAAGGGTTAACTCAATCCATGACCGATGCATTTTTAGAACAGATGAACATTTCAGTTGTTCCATTCGGGAGATACGATGCAATTAAAGCTGCGCATTCTGCTATGGGTAACGGGATTTTGCTGAAAATGCACGAGATTATTCTATTGGAGCTACAGCTTTTCAATTAAATGGAAAACTTGTCACTTATAATGTTAAACATTTTAAATGGATGGAAAATGTTGCAATTCATGATGAAATAATGGATTCAATGTTTGTTTGATTAATCCAATTAAATCAGATTCAATGGCCATTTGCAGATTAGCGCAATGTCAAATTTGAAAGAGATAATCCCTCGATAATTTTTCTTCATCTGCAAAGTGATCCCTTTAATAAAATCAGATATCACGGTATATTATTTATTTTCCAGGGCTACATTTACATTGCTTCATTGGGATAGAAATTTTATGGACAAATTCAGGGTTCCATCTGTTTTAATCATTTCCATAAACAGATGGACTTAAAACCCTGTAAGTCCCTGTGATCATGGAATTCCTTTTAATCATTGGCTTTCCAGTTCACCCCACTCTATGACTTGATCATCTGTCTAAAAGTCTTTGAAATACCCATAAGATATATCCTCTTCAAATGACTTTATACTAATTTTATCTGCCTAAAATCCCTCATAACCTAAAATCATGGGAACGGATTAAAGAAAAGGTGTTAATTTAAGATGTAAATGAACACCACGTAGAATATGATCACAAATATAATGAAAACCAGAATATTTTTTAGAGAGCTTTTCCACCCTTTAGAACTTTCAACAACTTCCGCTCCTGGTTCATCATCTCCAGTTTCCATGGTTCCTATTTTACCAGCTGCTTCAGCATTTTCCTGGTCTATAATTTTTTGGGCTTCGGCAGCAAGTTCGTCATTTTTACGTTCCTCATTTTCTTTTTTAAGTTTTATCAGTGCTGTGCCTTCTTTGAATCCTAAATCTTTAGCAGGACTTCCACACTCAGGACAGACTCCTTCAACCCGTCTGACATTACCACAATCTGGATTTGTACACATTGATGCCATCTTTTTGATCCCCGGTTATTTTTTTCTGTTAAATAGTTCCTTAGTTATACTCCAGTTTCAAATTTAGTATAATATTGAATGTAGTATTTAATGATTTATAATAGATGTAATGAACATGGGAGGTTGGGGTTTTTACTGAAATTAATTCAATGGAAGTAAGCCCAATAACATTAAATGAAGGATGATATGTATTTAGTATAAGGTGACTAATTTGCGATGTCCAAAATGTGGAGTAGAATATCCAGAAAACTCAGACCGATGCCAGTTTTGTGGTAATCCAAAGAACCCCTTTCCGGTAAATGACCGGAAGAAGGGCCAAAAAGTAAACTCAAGCGAACTAAAACATGAACCAGAGACTAACAAGTCACACTTTGTAGCCAAACTCCTGGGATTCATTGGTATAATATTTTTCATTCCCTTAACCCTGGCCTCTGGAATCTACCTGTTAACCCGGGGAGAAAAAAAGGCCAAATACTGGGGAATAGCCTATATAGTAATTGGAGTAATATTCTGGGCAATAGGAGCTTACCTGGTTTATACCATGGGATACGATAAAGTCCTGGCAACCTACAACCTGACCAATTATTCCTATAACTTTACTAACTATGGTCTTAAGTTCTAGGTTAAAACCCCCATTTACTTCTAATTTTTTAAAATCTCCTTTATTTTTTACCAGAAAGTTCCATGATGAAAACCAATAATAAGGTTAAACTGGAGATAAAATGGCACTGTCCCTGTTTAAATAATAATGGGACCTGTAAAAGTATAAGAAGAATAATTATATTAGAATGTTTTAGTTAAACTATAAACTAAGTTCAAGCAGATTATAAAAGGCCTAAATAGGATTATAAGCGAAATAGGAGTTATTTATAATGGAAAAAATAATACTCGGCCTTCCTAAAGGAAGTTTAAACAATGTTAACCGGGGTAACACTTACCAGTTATTTGTTGATGCCGGTTATGAGGTTCGGGGATATGAACCAGGTAAGGAAGAGAACGAAATCACCATCCTCAATGACCCTGAGATTAAGGGATTTCTAACCAGACCCCAGAGTGCACCAGTGGAACTCAATCGACAGATTCTTGACCTGGCAATTATCGGAGAAGACTGGGTCCGGGAAGAATCAGTGAATCTAAAAGAACAACTCATAAAAAAAGTTGGAGATCTGGATTACGGTCAAACCAGGCTCATCGTGGCCGTGCCCAACGATGATCCTTATGAATCTCTGTCTGAATTTTTCAGGGCCAATAAGGGTCGGGAAAATCCCATACTCTGTTTCACCGAGTACCCCAACCTCACCCGTCAGTTCTTCATGGAAAACGATGGTTACCAGGAATTATTCGGTGAAAGCAAACCTTTAGTTCAGGTACGTGGTCT
>Ga0334896_1001286_pt1 | contig 22392 bp, 16 predicted proteins | sample GraSluR3_MG_8_FD_207734 | JGI IMG/M metagenome (GOLD analysis project Ga0334896, IMG submission 207734) | Sludge microbial communities from methane-producing bioreactor in Wageningen University, Netherlands - Granular Sludge_27_06-R3 | ecosystem: Engineered > Bioreactor > Anaerobic >... | reverse complement strand
ATATACATTGATATTTGATTCAATCAAATTCTTTTCACAGGTGCCAATAAGAGAGGTTTTTTCCACGAACCTAAGCCCTTTGTCGAGAGACCCCTCTTTTGGTTTCCTCCCCCTTTTCAATGGAACATTGCTGACCACAATAATTGCCATGCTGGTAGCAGTACCCATTGGAATGGCAGCAGCCATATATCTGAGTCAATTTGCATCAGCAGGCCTAAGAAAGGTCTTAAAACCAATACTTGAGGTTTTGGCTGGAATTCCTACTATAGTTTATGGTTTTTTTGCATATTCATTCGTCACCCCCCTGCTTATGAAGATGATTCCATCCCTGGGGGCAAAAAATGCCCTCAGCCCTGGAATCGTAATGGGGATCATGATTATACCAATGGTGGCATCCCTTTCAGAGGATGCCATGAATGCAGTGCCTACAATCATGAAGGAAGGTGCAATGGGTCTAGGTTCAACAAGGCTTGAAACCACGACCAAGGTAATAATACCTGCATCAATTTCAGGAATTATAGCCTCTGTAGTCCTTGCAATCTCAAGGGCCATCGGAGAGACCATGATAGTTACAATTGCAAGTGGAAGCTCGAAGAATTTCACATTTGACATTACACAGTCAATGCAGACCATGACTGCCTATATAGTTGAATTCACAAGTGGTGATGCGGGAAGTGGAACAGTGGGATACTACAGCCTGTATGCAGTGGGACTAATCCTCTTTACCTTTACACTTGGAATGAACCTCATTGCCCAATACATTTCCAGGAAGTACAGGGAGGAGTATTGATGAAGTCACAAGGATCCGAGGATAATATCCTCCATAAGGAAGTGAATCAGATGAATGATAGAATAAAGGGACCTGAAAAAAAACAGGTTACCTTCAATGAAAATAGAATAGCATGGAGAATCGGGCTAAATGACTTTGCCAAGCATGTTTTTTCCTTGTCCACAGTTTTTGCTGTACTGGTTCTTGTCATCCTGCTTTACCAGATCGTGGAGGGAAGCATAGGATGGTTGGATTGGCAGTTTTTGACAAGTAATCTTTCCATATTCCCCGAAAAGGCGGGAATCAAGGGTGCAATCATAGGTACCATGTACCTTATGATGATTGTAATACCCGTAACCCTCATACTTGGGGTTTCCACGGCCATATATCTGGAAGAGTATGCAAGAGATGGTAGAATACAAAGGATCATCAAGGTAAACATCTCAAACCTGGCAAGCATCCCTTCGGTAATTTTCGGTCTTCTTGGCCTGACTGTATTCTCAAGATTGCTGGGACTGGGCTCAAGTATTTTAGCGGGAGGATTGACCATGTCACTACTGGTACTTCCAATTGTTGTAGTGGCAGCCCAGGAAGCACTAAGGGCGGTGCCGGGATTTTTAAGGGAAGCCTCATACGGGATGGGAGCTGACAAATGGACAACAATCTGGAGGGTGGTTCTTCCGGTGTCCATACCGGGAATACTGACCGGAGCCATACTTGCCATATCGAGGGCAATAGGTGAAACAGCACCCTTGGTAGTCCTTGGAATACCAACTTTGATCTTAAAGATTCCAACAGGGATAATGGATGACTTTACCGTAATGCCCATCCAGATCTACCACTGGACCCTGGATACTGTACTGACGCCGGAGTACGCATATCTTGCATCGGCCACAATAGTGGTACTTTTGGTAACACTGTTTATCCTGAACTCAGTGGCAATAATAATTAGAAATAAGTTTCAGAAGACATTCTGATTGGGGGAGAAGATTTTGAAGGATTTAGATAAATACATTACCAAATATGTATATGATGTTAAGGGACTGAACCTCTGGTATGGAGAAAATCAGGCTCTTAGGGATATAAACATGCAGGTGCTGGAAAATGAGATTACAGCAATCATCGGGCCGTCAGGTTGTGGGAAATCAACCTTTATCAAGACACTGAACCGTATGATTGAAAATATACCCATTGTTAGAACAGAGGGTGAAATCCTCTACAACGGGAGAAACATATTCAGCTCAAGGATGAAGGTTGAAGAGCTGAGGACAAGGGTAGGAATGGTTTTTCAAAAACCAAATCCATTCCCGAAATCAATCTATGAGAACGTAGTCTATGGACCTAAAATCCATGGTGTAAAGGACAAGAAAACCCTGATGGAAATTGCAGAACAAAGCCTTAGGGGGGCAGCCCTTTGGGATGAGGTCAAGGACAGGTTAAATGACAATGCCTACGGACTGTCAGGTGGGCAGCAGCAGAGACTTTGCATAGCCAGGACAATGGCGGTCAGCCCAGAGGTTATCCTCATGGACGAACCAACCTCAGCCCTTGACCCAGTCGCAACCATGAGGATTGAAGAACTGATGGAGGACCTGAAGAAGGAGTACACAGTTATCATCGTAACCCACAACATGCAGCAGGCTGCAAGGATATCGGACAAGACCGCCTTCTTCCTGAGTGGGGATCTAATAGAGTTCGACAAGACCAACAAGATATTCGCCAACCCAAGTGACAAGAGAACAGAGGACTACATCACAGGTAGATTTGGATAAAATGATACAAAAAGCACAAAAAGAACCGGTCCCTTTGACCCAAGAACCAGGGATTGGTACAAAAAGGCCATTGAAGCGGGTGGCTTCTCATTTTCACCGGTATACAAGCATTTTGTCATGAATGACCTGACCATATCAGCTGCAGCCCCAGTCATGAACGATTCAGGGGGTCTTGAAGGAGTGCTCGGTGCCCATATACTTCTAACTGGCTTGAATGATGCTTTAAGTGAGATTACAGACATGTCCAATTCATATGCCATGATAGTTGAGAGGGAAACAGGTTTCGTGGTGGCTAATTCAGTTGGCCAGGACAACTACATCCTCGATGTTGAGGGTAAATTTCAGAGGGTCAATATTTCAGACACCGAAAACCTGGTTGCACTTGATACATATGAGAAGTACCTGGAAGGCACCGCAGGCCTTGTTGAGGGAGCAAGAGGAGAAGAAACCTTGTTCGCCAGGGCTACAGAGTTTAAGCACCAGGGAGTGGACTGACTTGTCCTAACGGCAGTTCCTGAGAGCCTCCTGGGGACAACCGTGTCAGAGTCTCTAAAGGACAGCCTCCTTATTGGTCTGGTGGGACTGCTTTTCTCAATACTTATGTTTATGATAGTAACAAGGAACCTATTCGAGCCCATGGAAGAGATCCTCCAGGCAAATGAAAGTTTTTCAGCTGGAGACTTGACAAGAAGGGTCAAGATTCACAGACAGGATGAGTTGGGGAAAATTGGAGAGTCCTACAACAAAATGGCTGATAGGATATATTCCCTTGTTCATAACCTGGAGGAAAAGGTCCAGGAAAGAACAGAGGAGATTCTCAATGCAAACCATGAACTGGAGGAAAACAAGGACAGGCTTCAGTTGATCCTCAACTCTGCAGCAGAGGGAATCTATGGCATGGACCTGGAAGGAAACTGCACGTTCATTAACAGGAGTGCGCTTTGCCTGCTTGGTTATGAGGATTATGATGAGCTTCTGGGAAGAAACATGCACGACCTTGTACATCATAGCTCAAGGGACAGCCTCCCTATGAGCCAGGAAGGCTGTTCCATGCTTATAGGCATGAAAAACGACCAGGGCACCCATTCTTCAGATGATGTATTCTGGAGAAAAAACAATACCAGCTTTGATGTTGAATACTTCAGCTATCCCCAGAGGATTGAGGGAAAAATCGTTGGTGGGGTAGTGACTTTTATGGACATTACTGAGCGGAAAAAACTTCAGCAGGATATATACTCTGAAAAGGAACAGTTCAGAACCACCTTGCTCTCTGTTGGAGATGGGGTCATATCAACTGATTCCAAAGGAAGAGTTCAAATCATGAATCAAGTTGCAGAAAGGCTCACGGGCTGGAACAATGATGAGGCTATGGGGCTTCCCTTTGAAAGGGTCTTCCATATCTACAATGAACATACTGGAGAGCTTTGTGAAAATCCTGTGGAAAGGGTCCTTGAAAACGCAGAGATAGTTGAGCTTGCCAACCACACAATCCTCCAGTCAAGGGATGGCAGGAGAATACCCATAGAGGACAGTGCAGCCCCAATCAGAAGCAAGGATGGAAGGATAACTGGCGTTGTTATAGTCTTCAGGGATTTTTCCGACAAGAAGGAAAAGATGGATGAAATTGAGTACCTAAGCTATCATGATTATCTGACTGGCCTCTACAACAGGAGATACATGGAGGATTCCATCAAGCGACTGGATACCCAGAGAAACCTTCCATTTACAATAATGTCCATAGATGTGAACGGTCTTAAGCTTACAAACGATGCTTTTGGCCACAAGATGGGGGACAGGCTCCTTAAAAGTGTGGCGGACATGCTGAAAAGGGTGTGCAGGGATGATGATATAATCGGCAGGATGGGAGGAGACGAATTTATGATACTCCTTCCAAAGACAGATAAAATCCATGCGGAAAAGATCAAGAAAAGGATTGAGGACACTGCAAGAGGGATAAAGCTTGAATCGGTGGTCGTATCCCTTGCAGTTGGATTTTCAACAAAAGAAAGCCCTGACACGGATATCAGGTCTGTGATGAAAATGGCTGACAATAAGATGTACAAGGATAAGCTGAAGTATGGAAAGCTTATGAGGAGCCAGACCATTGAAATCGTCCTGAAAAATATCAACCACAAGTACGACAATGAACAGATCCACACTGAGAGGGTCTCCCAGTATAGTGTTGCAATAGCCAGGGAAATGGGTTTCTCTGAAGGAGAAATTGAAAGAATAAAGACGGCAGCAGTCCTCCATGATATCGGTAAGATAATGGTACCTCCAGAACTTCTAAACAAGCCGGGAAGACTGACACGGGATGAGTTTGAAACAATCAAAAAGCATCCGGAAACAGGATACCAGATACTTAAATCCGTTGATGAGTACGCATCGTTTGCTTCGGATGTCCTCTAGCAATTGTATAAAGAAAAAAGAAGGAGCTGATCCATTGGATCAGCTCTATTTAACAAGCTTTGATATCATCTTGAAGTCTGGTGTCCCTGCGGTTTTTATCAGGTCGAACAGAACGGTCTCAATATTTGTTATGACTGCTCCCATATCCTTCATCATATCCAGTGCATTCTGGTAGTTTTCATGAGTCCTGGATCCAACCCCATCCATAAGGACAAACACGTTGTAGTTTCCCTCAAGCAGTGCCTTAACGGTCTGGAAAACGCAGACATGGGTCTCCATTCCAGTGACAAGGATATTTTTCTTCCCGCTCTTAAATATGTCCTCCCTTACATCATTGCTGTAGGCTGAGAACATGACCTTTTCGTGTGGTTTTCCTTCAAGCAATTCTGCAAGCTGGGGCAGTGTGCTGCCAAGCCCCTTTGGATACTGCTCTGTATGGATTACCTTCATGTTCAACTCCTTCATGGCTGTAAGGAGGATCCTGTTCTTCTCAACAATCTTGTCTCCATTGTGGATTGCTGGAGCCAGCCTTTCCTGGATGTCAATCATAAGCAGTAGTGTATCTTCTCTGTCTAGAGTGTATTTTTTCATATGGGTCTCCTTTCTATTTTCCAAACACCATCCTGTGAAGAGGGTGTCTTTTTACCTTTATTGCCTTTTCAGGGCACAGTTCATGGCAGCAAAAGCATCTTATGCAATCTGTAGTATCAATTACAGCCTTGTGGCTCTTCATTGAAATCACCTTGGGTGGACAGTTCCTTGCGCAGATTCCACAACCGATGCAAAGTTTCCCTTCTACCTCTGGATAGGGTCTGACCCTTTCCAGTAGTAAATCCTTAACAAATTCCGGAATCCTGCCTGAAACAAAGTTTACATGAGTGGATCCTGGGAGCCTAAAGGGAGCAATATCAATACTGGAAATATCAGTTCCAAATAGCTCAATACGGTCTGGATGGAGTAAGCCCCGATCAAGGGCATGATGGTTTACAGGAGAATCTAAAAGTCCTGTAATTCCAGTTGCCACATAATCCAGCTCAAAGGGATTTTCTCCAACAAGAAGAAGTCCAAGGTCTCTTATGTCTCCGCTTGAGGGACCGTCACCCTCCATTGCCTGTATTCCATCGATCACTGAAAACAGGGGGTCCACAAAGTCGCACACATCGATCAGCATATTTGCAAAGTTGTCGATATCATTCATCTTCAGGTGGTAATCGGCCTTGGTCACCCCCGGAATCATGCCGAAAAGGTTCTTTACAGCACCAGTGTAGGTCATCATTGTATGTGTCTTAAGCTTGGCGCATGACACCACATGGTCAACCTCAGTAAAGGACTTCACCAGCTTTAGGTTGTTTATAACCCTTGCATCAGGTGGCTTGACCTGTATAACCGATGTGTCGTAGTTCAGTTTGCAGCCTGTCCTTTTGGCAACATCAGCTATTCCCGAGGCCTCGTAGATTGACTTTAGGATCACCGGGTTAAAGGGTCCTCCTGGGCTGTCTCCAATGACCACATCATGTCCCCGGGATTGAAGGAAGCTCACAACCCCCTCAACAACATAGGGGTGGGTTGTTACACCGTCCTCGGGCTTGTTCTTTTTCAAGAGGTTTGTTTTTACAAGAAAACTGCCCTTGTCAAGATCATCTAGCACAGGGAGTTCCGACAGTAGATTCTCAACATCCCTTAGGACCCTGTCATAAGTGTAATCACTGGATGTAATTATTCCAACTTTTCCCATAAGAAAAACCTCCTCCTTCTGATATTATAACAGGATATTTCAATGAATATTGAAGATTTAAGAAAAAACTCTAAATCAAATGGAAATATGGGTGGGTTATAGGGTAGAATAGAAGAAGGAGGTGTGATTTATGGAGGAAATGGTAACCCTGTGGACCAGACAGGATGAAAGAAGCCTAAGGGACTTGGAAAAGCTGGGAGTGTTCAGAAACAGGGAAAGATATATCAGGGACTACTACGAGGATGTTGCGGACCATTTCATATACCTGTACAGGTGGTTTTCAGATGCTGCAGCCAAGAGGGTGGAAAGACCCCCTGGGGTGGAGTTTCACATTTGGTGCTCAATAAGCCATGAATCCATGCTAAGGCCAATCAAGGGAACAGTTGCATATAAGCTGCAGATTCCAAAATCAAAGATAATCTATCTGGATGGAGGGAAATGGGACTTTGTGCTGAACCACATCTACATTCCCAAGGATAGAAAGGACCAGGAAGAATACCTCAAGGACATTGAAAGCAAGGGCTTTAAGGACCAGTTCAACTTTATAGAGGGGAAATACTCAAGGCTCTATCCAGAAGAGAGAGCACGGGTTATGGACAGCTGGGAGAGGGTATTTGAAATAGATGATTGGAACATCTTTACAACCCAGGCGAATATCTGGGAGATAAGACCGGAAAATATATTGGAGATATTCAGATACGAAGAATAATTGATTTAAGATAGAGGAGGTGAGTCCATGCACTTGAGGTTAAAAATGGTCTTGGGGGTGCTGGTTCTTGTTATAGCAGGGGTTATGATTGTACCTGGCATGCTTAAGGATGATTCAAAGGAACCGGAAGACCCGGTGGTCCAGGAACCTGTTGGGGAGCCTGAAGAGGAAGAGTTTTCAGATACATATCTCTTCACCACGGATTACCTTAACATGAGGACAGGGCCTGGAACCCAATACGAGAAGATAAGGACCATCCCAGTGGGGGAGAAGGTACGCGCAATCGGATATGAGGACGGCTGGTACCAGATAGAATACAACGGCCAGACAGGCTACAGCATCGGGGACTACCTGTCAGAGCTTATGGAAGGTGGCGAGGAGAATCCGGACAGTCCGGAAATAGAGGCCCCTGAGGAAACGGAAGAGGAAGAGGACACCGGAGAAACCATGAAGATGATAGACGGCATACTACTGGTCAACAAGACCTACGGTCTGCCGTCTGACTACTACCCTGATGTGGATCCAGAGGCCAAGGCCAAGGTTGACGAGATGATCAGGGCCGCCAGGGATGAAATAAACAGGGAGATCATAGCTTTTTCAGGCTTCAGGAGTTACAATTACCAGAAGAAGCTATACAACAGCAGCGTGGAAACGGACGGTGAGGAACATGCACAGAGATATAGCGCAAAGCCAGGCCATTCTGAGCACCAGACAGGGCTGGCTTTTGACTTGGGCGGACAGATGAAGTACTGGCTTGAACCTGAGTTTGCAGATACGGAAGAGGGTATCTGGCTAGCCGAGAATGCCCATCGATTCGGCTTTATCCTGAGATATCCAAAAGACAAGGAGGACATCACAGGCTATGCCTATGAGCCCTGGCACTTCAGATATGTTGGGAAAGACCACGCAAGGAGGATCTATGAGGAGAACTTGACCCTTGAGGAGTATCTTCTAGGGGAATAGTCTTGCCGGATATTTTAAATTGATCAGAAAGGGGCCCCCATGACACGACAGGTAAAGATTTCCGTAAGAAATCTAGTTGAATACGTCCTTCGCTCCGGTGATATCGACAACCGGTTTCAATCCATGTCAAGAGCTGTTGAAGGGACCCTTGCCCATCAGAAGGTCCAGAAAACCTACGGAAAGGACGACCTTAAGGAGGTCACCCTTAAGCACCAGGTCCAGATTGGAGACACCATCTTTGTGGTAGATGGAAGGGCAGACGGGATCCTCCTTGAAGATGAAGCCGTGATAGTGGATGAGATAAAGAGCACAACCCGGGACCTGAGTGAGGTGGGTTAAGGCCTTAACCTCAGACACTGGGCCCAGGCAATCTGCTATGGGTACTTCTATGCCCTTCAAGAGGAGCTAGGAGAGATACAGGTCCAGCTTACATACTTTCATCTGGAGACCGAGGATACCAGAAGGATCAGACGGACCCTGACCTTTGTGGAGGCTGAAAGCTTCTTTATGGACCTGCTTCAAAAATACATAAACTGGGCAAGTCTGACCTTCTCATGGAGGGAGGACAGGAACGCATCCATAATGGACCTGGAATTTCCCTTTCCAAGATACAGGAGGGGGCAGAGGGAACTTGCAGTTGCCGCATACAAGACCATCAAAGAAAGGAAGGCCCTCTTTGCCCAGGCTCCAACTGGGATAGGCAAGACCATGTCCGTTCTCTACCCTGCAATACGTGTAATGGGGGAAAACTCGGTGGAAAAGATATTCTACCTGACAGCAAAGACCATAACCAGGGAGATTCCCCTCTACTCTATGGAAATCTTAAGTGAAAGAGGGCTCAGGGCAAAGACACTTGTCATAACAGCAAAGGACAAGGTGTGCCTAAACGACCAGGTAAAGTGCAACCCCAAGGACTGTCCCTATGCAAAGGGACACTTTGACAGGGTCAATGATGCGATCATGGACATTTTCAGGAATGAGGATTTTCTTAAACGTGAGACGGTTCTGGACTATTCAAGAAAGCACAATGTGTGCCCCTTTGAGTACCAGCTGGATATCAGTCTCTTCTCGGATGTAATAATATGTGACTACAACTACGTGTTTGACCCTCAGGTCTACCTTAAGAGGTTTTTTGACATGGAGAAGGGAGACTATGTCTTCCTTATAGATGAGGCCCATAACCTTGTGGACAGGTCCAGGGAGATGTTTTCCGCATCCCTTGAAAAGGCAGCCCTTCTCAATGCCAGAAGGATTGTCAAGGACCTTGATCCCAAGCTCTACAAGTCCCTCTACGGAATCATAAAGATCATAAACGAGTACAAGAGCAAACACCTAACAGGTGGGGGCTACTACCAGAAGAAGGAGATAAGTGACCTCTACTTTCCAATCAAGAGGGTCCTTGCCAACATGGAGGGCTTCCTCATGGAAAAGAGGGATGCACAAGGATATGAGGACATCCTAGACCTTTACTTTCAGTTGACCAGCTTTATAAGGATCTCTGACATGTATGATGACAGCTTTGTCACAACCCTCCAGGAGGTTTCCGGGGACCTTAAGCTCAGACTCTTTTGTATAGATGCGTCAGGACATATAAGGAGGGCTCTTAAAAGAGGACTTTCCGCCATCTTCTTCTCGGCCACCCTGAACCCCATGGACTATTTCATGAACCTGCTTGGGGGCGGGGAGGAGGACTACAACATCAGGCTGAAATCACCCTTTCCACGGAAGAACCTTGGACTTGCCATAAGGGGGAACCTGTCCACCAGATACAGGGACAGGGAAAGGACCTACCAGGAGATCATGGTCATGATCAGGGACTTTGTCACCGCGAAGAAGGGCAACTACATGGTGTTTTTCCCATCCTATACATATATGAACAGGGTATACGAGGAATTTGTGGATAATTTCCCCGAAATCTCCACACTTATCCAGAGGGGAGCAATGAATGAAATGGAAAGGGAGGAATTTCTGGATGTCTTTCGGGATGGGGACAGCATAGTTGGTTTTGCAGTTCTTGGAGGAGTCTTCTCAGAGGGGATCGACCTTTCCGGAGACAGATTGATCGGGGCAGTGATAGTGGGGGTTGGGATGCCCCAGATAGGCTTTGAGAGAGACATCATCAGGGACTATTTTGACCACACTCTTGGGGAGGGCTTCCACTACTCCTACACATATCCGGGGATGAACAAGGTTCTCCAGGCAGTAGGAAGGGTAATAAGGACAGAAGATGACCGGGGAGCGGTTCTGTTGATTGATGACAGGTACCTCCAGAATACATACAAAGGGCTTATGCCCCCTGAATGGAAGGGCTACAGGAAGGTGTGGGACATAGATGGGCAGAGACAATTCTTAAGTGACTTTTGGGAGGGAGAAAAATGAACAGGTGGAGGATAGTATTACTTGGAATATTGGCAGTGGTTCTTTTGGCTCTTCCGGCTTGGGGAAATGCCTCCGAGCCACCCTCGATACTCCTGATTGTTCCAGGTGCGCCGGATGAGCTTGTGGTAGGCGTGGGAGATGGGGAAGAGTATGTGGAGGCTGCAAGAAGGGACAAGGTGCTTGAAAGCTACTTCCTCTTCTACCATAGGGAGACTGAAGGCGTGGATGACCTCCATCTCAAGGTCTCCGGCGGAGGCCATGACTTGAGGGTTCCGGTTGGAGAGCTGACACAAAAATACCGTAATGTGTATACACTGGACCTTGACGACGGCACCCTAATTGAGGGAAAGGATCCTGTAAGGGCAGGGGTATATGTAGCCATGAGGGTTATACTTACGCTCCTGATTGAGGGCCTTGTATTCTTCATTATGGGCTTTAGGACCAGAAGGTCCTGGACTGTATTCCTCATGCTAAATCTTATAACACAGGGTGGGCTGAATCTTTGGATAAACACAGTAACTTACAATGATTACTCGCTTTTCTTTGGTTTGGTATTCTTTGAGTTTATAATACTTGTTGTCGAAATGGTTGCCTTCCTGGGACTTTTAAAGGAGCACAGGAAATGGAGAATTGCACTTCATGTACTTCTTGCAAACATTCTGAGTCTTCTTGCAGGAGGATATATACTTACGGTTCTGCCCTACTAGAAATGAATATTGACAGGGACAAAAACATATGGTAATTTTAAATTAGCACTCTAAACACTTGAGTGCTAATTTCTATTAGGACAAAGGAGAGGATAAGGTTGGAAAGAAAGGAATTTCAAGCGGAATCCAAGCGATTGTTGGACTTGATGATCAATTCCATTTACACCCACAAGGAGATTTTTCTGAGGGAGCTGATTTCAAACGCCTCTGATGCAATCGACAAGATATACTACAAGGCGCTAACGGATGAATCAATAGAATTCAACAAGGACGACTACTACATCAGAATTTCCGCTGACAAGGAAAAGAGGACCCTGAGGATCACAGACATGGGTATCGGGATGACCAGGGAAGACCTTGAAGATAACCTGGGTACAATCGCAAAGAGCGGGTCCCTTAATTTCAAGAAGGCCGTGGAGATGAAGGACGGCTACGACATAATCGGCCAGTTTGGGGTGGGCTTCTACTCGGCCTTTATGGTGGCTGATAAGGTTGAGGTAACAAGCAGGGCCTTTGGTGAGGATAGTGCCCACAGATGGGTTTCCCAGGGAGCTGATGGCTATACCATAGATGAGACTGAGAAGAAAGACTACGGCACAGAAATAGTACTAACCCTTAAGGAATCCACTGAGGATGAGGACTATGACCAGTATCTGGATGAACATACCCTAAAGCGGATAGTGAAGAGATACTCGGATTTCATAAGGTACCCCATCAGGATGATGGTTTCAGAGTACAAAAAGAAGGAAGACTCAGATGACTATGAAACAGTCCTTGAGGAGAAGACCATAAACAGCATGGTCCCAATCTGGAGAAAGAACAAGAACGAGCTGGCTGATGAGGACTATGAGAACTTCTATTCAGAAAAACACTTTGGATTTGACAAGCCCCTGAAGTGGAGCCATATGAGAATTGATGGTATGCTCAGATACGATGCCATCATCTATATCCCATCATCTGCACCTTTTGACTATTACACCAAGGAATACGAGAAGGGACTTGAGCTTTATTCCAGCGGAGTCCTTATCATGAACAAGTGCCCCGAGCTTTTGCCTGATTATTTCAGCTTTGTCAAGGGGATTGTGGACTCTGAAGACCTGTCCCTGAACATATCCAGGGAGATGCTCCAGCATGACAGGCAGCTGAAGCTTATGGCCAAGAAGATCGAGGAAAAGATCAAGGATGAGCTGATGGACCTTCAGGAAAACCAGAGGGACAAGTATGAGGAATTCTTCCAGAACTTCGGTAAGCAGCTTAAATATGGCCTCTACTCAGACTATGGAATGAACAAGGACAGACTGAAGGACCTGCTTCTATTTTACTCTTCAAGTGAAAGGAAGCCAGTGACCCTTAGGGATTACCTCCAGAGGATGCCTGAGGACCAGAAGTACATCTACTATGCAACTGGTGATTCCGTGGACAGGATAGATAGATTGCCCCAGGCTGAGCTGGTCAAGGACAAGGGCTATGAAATCCTCTATTTCACCGATGAGGTAGATGAGTTTGCAATAAAGATGCTTCATGAATACGGAGACAAGGAGTTCAGGTCAGTATCCGGAGAGGACCTTGGCATAGAGGAAGAGGAGATGGAGGAAGAGGACAAGGAAGAAGGCAAGGAGATCTTCCAGGAGATGAAGGCTGCCCTTGGTGACAGGGTCAAGGAGGTAAGGTTCTCCAAGAGGCTAAAGAACCATCCAGTCTGCTTTGCAACAGAGGGTGAAATCTCAATCGAGATGGAGAAGGTCCTTAACACCATGCCAAATGCAGGTGATGTCCATGCAGACAAGATCCTTGAGATCAATCCAAACCATGAGATATTCAGCAAACTTAAGTCAGCCCACAAGGACGACAAGGAAAAGTTTGAGCTCTACACCGAGCTACTGTACGACCAGGCAAGGCTGATAGAGGGGCTTTCAATTGAGGACCCCGTTGATTTTGCAAACAAGATAGCAAAGCTTATGTAAATATAAATCCCCCATCCGTTTTGGAAGGGGGATTTTCTAGTAGCGCCTTGTTATGAACTCAACGGCCTCCCTTAAGGTGTCAAGATCCTGGGCTCTTACAATCATGGCCTGTTCTCCCATGACCTCATGGAAAAGAGGTGGGTTTGGTTGGTCATAGACTATAAGGTCACCATAGAGTTCATAGATTTTCTCCTTCGTATGGAGCAGGGGGTTCATTGTGGTTTTCAGTCCGATAAAGGCACAGTTGTGAACCCTGTCAAGAAGGGGAGGGGGATTCTTTCCTGCCACAACCTGTGCATACTGCCTGTAGACATCTGCATCCATGGCATAGTTCATGACATCAAGACAAAGCCCTCCTGGGGGTCTTGCGTTAAGCTCAAGGGCTATCATGCTGCCGTCCGCCATTCTGAAGAATTTAAAATGGAAGAGCCTTTCTCTTAGGTTGAAGGCCTTGAGCACCTTCTCACCCATTTCAATCGCATCCTCGGGAATATGCCTTTCAATGTAGAAGAAGGTATCCATCCCGTAGTTTACAGTCTCCATTAATCCAAGGCCGTAATGCATGGAGGACATGGCAGAAATCTGTCCATCTCCATCCACGATTCCGTCAAAGGTATGGATCTCCCCTTCGATGAACTCCTCCATGATATAGTCAACATGGGGCTTTTCATCGAAGAAGGACATAAGCTCCTCCTCGTTGTGGATCTTGTAGGTGAAGGATGCACCAACTCCAACGTCCGGTTTTGCACACACAGGGTAACCGGTATCATCAATCAGGTCCTGGGCATCCTGGATTGTGTGGACAATCCTGCCCCTTGCAACTGGGATTCCAGCTGATACAAAAATCTCCTTCATCTTTGACTTGTGCTTTACAAAGGCAATGTCACCTGTCTTAAAGCCTGGGACGTTAAAGTCAGTCCTAAGCCTTGCATCCAGTCCAAGCCAATGCTCGTTATGGGACTCTATCCGGTCGATCCTACCGTGTCTGAAGGTCAGGAAGGCCGTTGCCCTAAGTACCTGGTCATAGTCTTCAAGAGAATCAACCCTGTAGTATTCAGTGAGTGCAGCCCTAAGCTCAGGCTCAAGATTTTGATAGTCCTGGGAGCCAATTCCAAGGACCTTGACCCCTTCCTCCTTGAGGCGGATTGAAAATTGCTTGAAGTTTGAAGGAAAGTCAGGTGATATGAATATATAGTTCATTAGACTGCCTCCTTTCGATTTGATACATCATATACACCTATTTAAAGCAATAAACCAACAATTGGATTGGATTATTTCCATTTAATTAATATCTGGGGAGACATTTGGGGTATATTAAAGCTGGAGAGGTGATTTGTCATGCTACATATTGAGAAAACATATTCTTCCTTTGAAAGGGAGGAATTTTTGGAATACTTCAGGGAAAAGGGAATAGACAAAGGAGAAGGCAAATTCTCAGGCGTGGGCTGGGAAGTGATTGTAGGTGAAGAATTCAAGAGGATGGTCGGAGCATTCCCATTCAAAGCAATCAAGCTTGAAATCTGGGTTGAGGAGACGATTTCGGAGGAATTCCTGGAGGACCTGAGGAGGAGCTTCCTTAGAGGTGGTGGTTAGGAAAATACATTGAAAAGCAAGAGGTTTTTCTATATAATTAGACTAGCAAGTAGAGGGGGAGACAAAAGAGTCTCCCTTTAATCATGTCAGGAGGATACAGATGTCAAGAAAATCGAGAGTAATAGAATTTAACATAGATAGGGTGGACTTTCCTAACAGGGGAAAGGGAACCTTTGAGGACAGGAACATAAGGATCAAGGGAGGACTTCCCGGACAGAAGGTAAGGGCAAAGGTGGCAAAAAGGAGAAAGGACTACTGGGAGGCCAAGCTTATCGAGGTTCTGGAAAGATCACCCTTAGAGACAGAAGAGGGTTGTCCCCACAAGGACGTATGCGGAGGCTGCACCTACCAGTCCCTGACCTACGAAAATGAAAGAGACCACAAACTGAACCAGGTCCAGGACCTCTTTGACAGGGAGGACCTTGGAGTCAAGGTTGAGGGAATTGAGGAATCACCTGACCTTAGGGGCTACAGGAACAAGATGGAGTACACCTTCGGTGATGAGGAGAAGGATGGGCCACTGGCCCTTGGTCTTCACATGAAGGGCAGGTTCTACGAGGTTGTAAACACCGACCACTGCAACATTGTAAACAGGGACTTCACAATTATCAGGGAGGCTGTAAGAAGACATTTCGATAGTCTTGGACTTCCATTCTACAACAAGAGGGCCCATGAAGGCCTGCTTAGACACCTTGTCATAAGAAGGGCAGGCAGCACCGGTGAGATCCTTGTGAACCTTGTGACTACAAGTCAAATTGAGTTTGACAGGGAAAGCTTCACAAAAGAGCTTCTTTCACTGGCTGACCTTGAAGGAAGGATCACTGGAATCCTTCATACAACAAATGATGGCCTTGGGGATACTGTAACTGCTGACAAGCTGGACATCCTCCATGGCACGGATATAATCCACGAGGAAATCCTTGGTCTTAGATTCAAAATTTCACCATTCTCATTCTTCCAGACCAACACCAGGGGTGCTGAAAGGCTATACTCCATCGCCAGGGAGTTTGCAGGTGAGAAGGAAGGCAGAACAATATTCGACCTCTATTCCGGTACCGGAACAATAGCCCAGATGATGGCAGCTGTGGCGAAGAAGGTGATTGGAATTGAAATTGTTGAAGAGGCAGTTGACATGGCAAGGGAGAACGCCAAGCTGAACGACCTGGACAATGTGGAATTCATAGCGGATGATGTCTTCAAGGGAGTTGAAGAACTGGAGGACACCCCCGACCTTATAATAATAGATCCACCAAGGGATGGAATACACCCAAAGGCAATTGACAAGATCATAGACTTTAGCCCCGAAGAATTTGTCTATATCTCCTGCAACCCTGTAACTCTTGTTAGGGACCTTAAGATATTCAAGGATAGGGGATATGATATCAAAAGGGTGAAATGCATGGACATGTTCCCGAGAACACCTCACGTGGAAACCGTCTGTCTGCTGACAAGAAAATAGATGTAGTAGCCCTTGAAAATGGCGTATTTACGGTGTTTTCAGGGGTTTATTTATTTTTTGATGGTGGGTAAAGTGATAGATTTTGGGTGTGTTTTAAGGGATTTAGGAAAAAGAGTTGGATTGCACTCACCCATGCAAATGTAGTTTTGCTTTAAGGTTTCAACCGTTTAGCAAAATATGACCCAATAAAAAAATAAATAACGAAATCGAACTTCTTATAGAAGGAGTCATATGGTACAATAGAGAGTATATAATGTACAACTAAAGGTACTTATTGTTCCGGGAGGGATAAAAATGGCTTTTTCGTATAATAAACTATGGAAAATACTCATCGATAAGAATATGAACAAAACTGCACTGCGAGATGCGATTGGAATTACTCCATCAACGTTAGCTCGCCTTAGCAAAAATCAAAATGTGACCATGGAAGTTTTAGGAAAGATTTGTGAAGAGTTTCACTGTGATATTGGCGATATAGTTGAATATGTACATAGCGAAAATAATAAAGCAGAAAAGAGGTAGAGGGATGATTAAAGATCAGTTAACCAAAAATAATACAGTTGGGCCTAATACAAAAGAAATTGAAAAATTAAGAAAAGTATTTCCACACTATTTCGATAAAAATGGAAATTTTATGATTGACCGATTGAAGGAGCTATTATCTAGCACAGATGTTGAAATGAGCAAAGAGGGATATGAACTTAAATTTCTAGGGAAGAGCTATGCTAAATTATTGACTTCTACTGAGACAAAGACAGTGCTTACACCTATTGTCGAGCATAACACCAAGGAAATTAATGCTGAAAGTAAGAATGTTTATATGGTTGGAGATAATATTGACGCCATTAAACATTTATTGAAGTCGTACTCCAATGAAGTTGACTGCATATATATTGATCCACCATATAATACAGGTAAGAAAGATTTTGTTTACCCTGATACTTTTGAGTTTACCAAAGAGGGTTTAGCTAAATCTGCTGGAATCGAAGAAGATGAAGCAGAAAGAATTTTGAACATGGCGGGAAAAAGTACCCATTCTGCTTGGCTTACATTTATGTATCCTAGACTTCTTTTAGCCCGTGACTTGCTAAAGGATGAGGGAGTTATTTTCATTTCAATAGATGAAAATGAGCATTGCAATTTGAAGTTGATCTGTGACGAAGTGTTTGGTGAAGAAAACTTTGCCGGTGAGATCATTTGGAAGAATAGCAGCAAGAATGATCAGTCTTACATCTCAATGCAACATGAGTATATAATAGCTTTTGTGAAAAATAAAACGATGAACAGTGGTGAATGGACAGAAAAAAAAGAAGGATTGGAAGAAATATTTAAAGCATTTGAAGGCTTTAGACAGAAATATGGAGACGATTGGGAAGCGATACATAAGGAAGCTCTTGAGTGGTATAAGCAGTTTCCTGAATCAAATCCTATTTATTCTAGTAAACATTACTCATGGATGGATGAAAGAGGAGTTTACTTTCCAGATAATATATCTGGACCGAACTATGGTCAGTACCGTTATGACGTTACCCATCCTGAAACGGGTAAAATTTGCAAAGAACCCGCAAGTGGATGGCGTTTTCCTGAAGAAACTATGAAACAAAGAATAATAGATAATCTCGTGCATTTTGGAAAAGATGAAACGACCATTCCAAACAATAAAACGTATTTAAAAAATACTCAGTTTCAGAGTTTAACAAGTGTAAAATATAAAGACGGTCGAGTGGCTTCAAACCAATTAAATGATCTGCTAGGTGGAAAATATTTTACGAATCCTAAAGATGTTGATCTGTTAAGCTTACTATTTAAAGCAATAGGGCTAGATAAGAACTCGCTTATTTTGGATTTCTTTTCTGGATCTGCATCTACAGCGCATGCTGTTATGCAAATGAATGCTGAAGACAATGGGAAAAGAAGATTTATTATGGTTCAGTTACCTGAAGCCATAGAAGAAAATAAGCCAGCATACCAAGCGGGTTACCGCACAATAGATGAAATTGGCAGGGATCGAATAGAGAAAGCAGCTGAAAAAATTAAAACTGATACTAGTGCTGTTATTGACTATGGATTTAAGCTTTATAAATTAAACACTCCAGAACAAAAAACACTTGATAAGATAGTAGATTTTAATCCTGTTGAGGAATTAGTTTTAGGAGATATGATAGATGTTTTTTCATTTAATAACATTCCAGGGAAAGAAACTATTCTATCCACATGGTTAAACGAAGATGGGTATGGCCTATGTTCTAAGACTGATAAAATGAAACTTAAGACATATGAAGCTGATTTGCATGATGGTTCATTGTACATTATTGAAGAAGGAATCACTTCTGAAGATATTATGGAGTTAATCAAAAAAATTGAGAACAATGAACTGATGATTTCAAGAGTAGTTGTTTATCCTTACTCTTTGCCATTCAATCAGTCTCATGAGCTAAAAAAGAACATAGCGAATTTAAGGCAAAACAAAAATATTACAGTGATTGAGAGGTATTGATATGCAAATACAATTAAAACATCTGCCTCATCAAACTGATGCTATCAATGCAATATGCAAAGTGCTGGAAGATGTTCGAATTTCTAGCACTAATGCCATACATCAAAATCCTATTATTGATATTCAGGATGAGGCTATTTCAAGAAATATTTCAGAAATTTGGAATGGTGACGTAGAGGACCTTAATCCAATCCCTAAAAGTATGCAAAGGACCGTAGATGATGGCATTCTTGGTATTGATGCTAAATTAGAAACTGGTACCGGTAAAACTTATGTATACACAAGGTTAATGTATGAATTAAATAGGCAGTATGGGTTTAATAAGTTTATTCTACTTGTACCATCGACACCGATCAAAGAAGGAACAAAGAATTTTATTGAAGCAAACTACTCGAAAATCCATTTTGCTGACATTTATCCAAATGTGTCATTAAAACTTCAAGTGTTAAATGCTCAAAAGAATAAATCATCAGGAAGAAAGATGTTTCCAAGTGCAATCGCTGAATATGCAAGAGGTACTAGATTAGAGAAAAACCGGGTACATGTATTACTTACAACCGATAAAATGCTACTATCAAAGGCAACGATGGAAAAAGATGATTATGATCAAACTTTATTGGGTGAATTTACGCAGCCATATAAAGCACTAGAAGAAACTCGTCCTATCGTTATTATTGATGAACCGCATAGATTTAAAAGGGAGAATAAAGCTTATCAATGCTTAATAGATAAGATTAAACCACAGTGTGCCATTAGATTTGGTGCTACTTTTCCCTATGCAGGAAAAAGTGAGGAAAAAGATTATAACAATTTGGTTTACAATTTAGGTGCATGTGAAGCTTTCAATGATCAGCTAGTAAAAGGAGTAGCCGTTCAAACATTAGAAGATGCTGATGCTGATGATGTGAATATTAAATTGATGCAAGTGTCTCATAGGCCTAAATCATGCGTTTTTAGAAATGAGAAGACTAAAAAAACATTTGATTTAGTACCTGGAGACAGCTTAGGCATTATAGACGAGTCTTTTACAGGAATTAGTGTTGAAAGTATTGGTAAAAGTGACGATTGTGATATAAGTAATGGTATAACTCTTTCCAATGGTCATGTTATTGCAGTTGGAGACATTATCTATTCTTCAATATATGGAACAACCTATCAAGAACTAATGATGAAACAAGCTATAGATGCCCATTTTGTAAAAGAAAAAGAGAATTTTCTTAGGGGAAATAAAATTAAGACTCTGAGTTTGTTCTTTATCGATAGCATTTATTCATATCGAGGTTCTGATAATGATGGTAAATTAAGGATATCATTTGAAAAACTACTAACTCAAAAACTCCAGGAAGAATGTGCAAAGATTGATCAGTTAGATAAGAAATCATCAAGGATGCTCGAGTACAAAGAATATCTGGAAGCTTCATTAAAAGATATTAAAAAGACAAACGGAGGCTATTTCTCCGAAGATAACTCAAAAGCTGACGAAGATATTCAGGAAGAAGTTGATAAAATTCTTCGTGACAAAGAGTCGTTGATATCCTTTAAGAATGAAGAGGAACAATGGAATACGATGAGGTTTATTTTCTCTAAATGGACGCTTAGAGAAGGTTGGGATAATCCGAATGTATTTACAATTGCTAAGCTGCGTTCAAGTGGCAGTGAGATTAGTAAATTACAAGAAGTCGGTAGAGGTCTAAGGTTACCAGTTGACGAATTTGGTAATCGAATATCCGGAGAACAGTTTTATTTAAATTATATTATCGACTTTACTGAGAAAAAGTTTGCGGAAAATCTTATTAATGAAATAAATGCAGATGTAAGAACCATAACTTCGATTCGTGGAGTTTTATCTAAAGTTGCGAAAGACCGAGGGGTCGATGAGAATGTTCTTTTCGCTGAATTGCTTATTGGTGGTTATGTAGACAAGGATCAGAACATTATTGAAGACAAACGTCTTGAAATGATGGACAAATACCCTGAGTTTAATACTGGACTACAACAAGGAAAAGTTATTGATGCAACCAAGAAAAAACTAGGAGAGGTTAAAATTAGAGAAGAGAGATTCTCTGAGGTAAAGGAACTGTGGAGCAAAATCAATCAGAAATATTATCTAACATTAGATGATATCAATGATGAAGAGTTGGGAAATGCGGTGAAGTCAATTCTTGAAAGTGACATCTTTGAAGAACAGCTTATACATGCGAAAGAAAAGCGGACGACAAAAGGTGAAGATGGTTTAGTTGAAATAAAGGAATCAACTGCTGGGTACCATGTAATTGATTCTTCTATGCCTTATGGAGAGTTTTTAAGACGGGTACAGTCAAATACGGGTATTCCTATGGAAATAATGCACAGTAATATTATCGAGTATAACTTGAAGCACCCTATTAATGCAAAGTTGTTCAATAAAACTAGCCTGCACAATTTTATCTTCAAATTCCAAGAATGGGTAGAATCTAGTTTTATGAAAAGATTTAGCTATAAAAAGCTGGAAGTAAGCACTACAGAAACTTCGTTAACGGATATTGACGGAAATGTTAAGAAGGCTATTCCACAAGGATCTGTTGGTATTATGCGCTCGGATAGCTTATCAGTTCCTGCGAAATTTCTCTATGAAAGCTTTGTATATGACTCACCCAAGGAACGTGAAACTATTGAAAATAGCGGGATTGATGAAGTCGTAGTCTTTGGGAAAATACCAAGAAGCAGTATTAGAGTGCCTTTATATTATGGAGGAACTACAAGCCCCGACTTTATGTATGTATTAAAGAAGCCGTCAGGAGAACATATTATTAATTTTATCGTAGAAACAAAAGATGTTAAAAAAGACAGTGGATTGAGAAATGACGAAAAAATGAGGATTCAATCTGCAAAGAAATTCTTCGAAACTTTAAAGGAAGATGGATTAAATGTATCATTTGAGAAGCAAATGAAAAAAGATGACATCGTAACCATGATAAGAAAATTAGTGAAATAGTTTGTGAGGAGAGAACATTGTATAATATCGTAGGGAAACAAGCCTCTAGAATAACGTCTGTCACTTTTGATTGAATTAAATACTTTATAACTATAGGATCTATCATCTGAATTGAAGAGCATTTTTTCTAAGATGATAGATCCTATTATGTCATAATACGATTAAATCAGTTAGTTGTATTATTATCTGAGTAGTGGTGAATCGCAATTTAAATAATAACTTTTGAGAGGCATTATGGCTTTTCTTTTTGACGGACTGTCTCCATGATATCTTCCAACTTACAATCCATAGCCTCGCATATCTTAAGCAGGATATCAGTAGTGATATTATCTCCTTTACCAAGCTTTGCTATTGAGGCAGAGCTTATTCCGGTGGCATTCTTTAAATCTTGTTTATTCATATTTTTATCAATTAACATTTTCCAGAGTTTGTTATAGCTTATTCGTAGCATATATTGCCACC
>Ga0334896_1001256_pt1 | contig 22832 bp, 23 predicted proteins | sample GraSluR3_MG_8_FD_207734 | JGI IMG/M metagenome (GOLD analysis project Ga0334896, IMG submission 207734) | Sludge microbial communities from methane-producing bioreactor in Wageningen University, Netherlands - Granular Sludge_27_06-R3 | ecosystem: Engineered > Bioreactor > Anaerobic >... | reverse complement strand
AAAACTGCGTCGCCTTCGATGTCCCGAGCCTGTCCGCCCCGAGGGCGACGAGGATCTCCGCAGCAGCGTAGGTCCTTATGCCTCCCGAAGCCTTGATCTTCACCCTGTCAGAGGATGCTGTTTTGAGAAGGGCCACGTGGTAGAAGGTGACCCCCCCTGCGAATCCGGTGCAGGTCTTGACGTAATCCACCCCGGTCTGTTCGGCCAGCATCAGGGCGGTCACCGCCTGGGTGTCGTTAAGCATGGGCATTTCCAGGATCACCTTCAGAACAGCCCCCCTGGAGACCTCCCGCAAGGCGGCAAGGTCCTCCCGGACCGCCCTCTTGTCGTCGGTCAGGACGGCCCCGATATTCATAACGACATCCATCTCTTCCGCTCCGTTCTCGAGGGCCCAACGAACCTCTGCAGTCTTGACCGGTATTGGGGAGGCTCCCAGGGGGAAGGAAGCTACTGAACTGACCTTGACCCCGGACCCCGAGAGAATACGCCTTGAATCAGGGACGCAGTTCAGGGGGACACAGACCGATGCGAAGCCGAATCGGACCGCTTCGTCACAGAGGACGGCCGTGTCATTGATCGTTGTACCTGCAGAAAGAAGGGTGTGATCTATGGACCTACGGATCCTGTCCTCGGAAGGGCGTTCGAAAAAACCGGCTTCTGCCTTTGCTGCCTTCAGTTTGGCCCGACCGGAGAGGAGTTCGATGTCGGTCACGGGGATCACCTCTCCCTGAAGCAGTCGCAGATATCTTCATCGAGGCCGCATCCAGGTTCCAGCTGGATCTCCGTTATGGATATCCTGCCCTGTCTCTGAAGATAAAGGAGCAACCCAAGAAGGGATGAGGACGAGATCCCGATCTCTCCGGCCTTTGAGGGGATATCCAGTCTTCCGGGGATCTCCTGGCCCCGAAGGATCTGGTGGCTCAGAATCTCGAGCCAGTTCTCGAACATTTTCTGTATCTCCGGTGTCGCCAAAGATGAAAGCTGGGCGGTCCTCGATATCGACTCCAGAACCCTGGCAGCCGCTCTGGCGTAGTTGTCGGTGAAGTTCATTTCCTGGGTATCCTTGTTCTCTCCCATCTCCTTCAGGCCCCTCCTGCAGTTCGTCTTGTGCAGAGGACAGGCCCCTTTCATGTATCCATCCGGGGCGTCCTCTTTGTCTTTGAGAGATCAGAGGTAATGATATCATAGACGGTGATCACAGGAACGGAAGACGGTCAGGAGGTGCACAGGGCATTGAGGATCCTTCTACTGGGTTTCGGAAATATCGGGAGAGCTTTCTGCGAGATCGTCGAAGTGAAGACCCCTGCCCTCAGGGAAAAGTACGGGATCGAATGCCGTTTCGTGGGTATAGCGACACGATCGAGAGGATGTGCGACAGATCCGAACGGCATAGATGTGGAAGCCCTTCTTAAGAGGGAGTCCTCCACGGGCAGGCTTGACACGCCTTCCTCGGGAAGGAGGCGGGTGACCCTTTCAGCTTCCGAGATGGTCTCAGAAATGGATTACGACCTTCTTGTGATCTGCACTTCCACGACCATCCAGTCCCCCGAGATACCAAAGGCCTACATCAGGGGCGGGCTTGAGCGGGGAAAGGATGTGATCACCTCCAACAAGGGCCCCCTATTCCTTGCCTACAGGGAGCTCAACGATCTCGCCGCCGAAAGGGGAACCCTCTTCCTCTTCGAAGCGGCAGTAATGGGCGGGACCCCCTTCTTCTCCTTTGCCAGGCACTCCCTGGTGGGGTCAGAGATAATCTCCTGTGAAGGAGTCATGAACACCACTTCAAACTACATCCTTGATCTCATGGTGGGCGGGTCTTCCTTCGATGATGCCCTTCTCGACGCTAGAAGGAAGGGTTTCGCAGAGGCAGATCCCACCTTCGATCTGGAGGGATGGGACAGCGCCGTCAAGGCCTCGATAATCGCCCAGGTGCTCATGGGCGCCCCGCCGGTCTCCCTGGAGAACATGAACGTCCAGGGCATAAACAAGATCAAGACCGGACTCCTCCTTGAAGCGGCCCGTTCAGGTGGGGCCATACGCCTGGTCTCAAGGGTGGAAAGAGAGGAGGGATCGGTCTCCATAACAGTAAGACCCGAAGTCCTTCCGCCATCGAACCCTCTTTCAAGGGTTCACGGAGCAACCAACGGGGTGATCTTCCTTACGGACACACTGGGTGAGATCTTCGTCGCCGGAGGGGGTATCGGCCCGAAGCACACGGCCTATTCCATGCTGAGGGACCTGATAGAGATAGCAGTGTCGAGGAAGGCCCGGTGATGACGATAACAACAAGGATCCCCGTCCGGGGGCCGCAGAGGTGTATCGTTCTCTCCGGCAAAGGAGAGGCCCCGCAGTGATGGCATCTTCTCCTTCGGAAGCCATTCGAGGGGAAGATATCGACAGGGCCCTTCTCAAGTGGGAGCCAAAGGTCTGGAGGAACAACCGTCGTATCTTCGCCAGGCCCGAGACGGGTCACAACGAAAAATTGGCTTCATCCTTGTGGGCATCACTCCTTGAAGAGAGCGGCTTCAATGTTCAGATGCCTTTCCACGGTATGGAGACCTCCTTCTTTGCGGCCGTGGGGTCAGGGCCGGCGAAGTATGTCCTCTTGGTGGAGTACGATGCCCTGCCCGATATCGGCCACGGATGCGGTCATAATCTTAGCGGCGCCATAAGCGTTCTTGCAGCCCTGGTCCTCGGAGATCTTTCCGGGATAGAAGGCGAGGTCCGCGTCATAGGAACTCCGGCAGAGGAGAGCGGAGGTTCCAAGGTCATTCTTGCAGAGAGCGGTGTCATGGACGACGTTGACCTGGCTGCAATGATCCACTGTGGGAACGCCACTGTCGTCCCCTTCAGATCGCTTGCCATCGATGCACAGAGGTTCGCCTTCGAGGGCGGGGAGGCCTCTGACGCCCTCATGTTCTTCCTGCACTGCCTCGACATGATCAGGGATAATCCGCCCGAGGGAGTGTTCATTCACGGTATTGTCAGACACGGGCAGGGAGCTGAGGTCGACCTGTATATCCGTGCTCCCGAAAGGGATCTCCTCGAGAGGATCACCGGAAGGGTCAATAGATGTGCCGAAGGTGCCTCGAAGGCGACAGGCTCCTCTCTGGGGTACGACCGTTTTGAACCCTCCTTTGAGAACATGCTCCCGAACGACGCGGCGGAAAAGTTCCTGGAGAGACTCTTTATACTGGAGGGGGAAAAACTTTCCGCTGAAGTGGGCTACGGGGGCAGCAGCGACATCGGCAACATCTCCCACAGATGCCCGGCCGTCCACCCCTTCCTGTCCATTACGGAAAAGCCGGTAGCGCTACATTCAAGGGAGTTTGCCCTTGCCACCATTACACCTCTTGCCAGGAAGAAGCTCCTTTCGGGGGCAAGGGTGCTCGCCCGCCTGGGGGGCAAGGTCCTGGTCGACCAGCCATTCCGGGATTCCCTGAGGATAAGCTTCGACAGATCAAAAGAGAAAGCCGGTGTAAATAGATGCTAGTTGTGGACCTTCACTGCCACAGTACGTTCAGCGATGGGACCTTTTCGCCGGAGGCCCTGGTCAGGAGGGCTGCAAGGAGACACGTATCGGTCCTCGGCCTGACAGACCATGACACCACTGCCGGTCTTGTCAGGTTCATGGCTGCCTGCAAAAAGGAGGGGATCCAGGGAATTGCCGGGGTCGAGCTCTCCGCGGAGGCGCCCTATACCCTTCACATTATGGGCTACCGGATCGACAGCTCCAGCCGGGCGCTCCAGGGCAGGCTGGAAAGACTTCGTGAGAACCGCCGGAAGAGGAACGCACTTATGGTGGAGAGGCTGGTATCTCTCGGGTTGGTTATGAGTATCGAGGAGGTGGAGGCGGAATCCGGTGGCGAGGTCGTAGCCAGGCCTCACATTGCAAGGGTCATGGTGAAGAAGGGTTTCGTGCCGGATATTGCATCGGCTTTCAAGAGGTACATCGGGAGAGGCGGACCCGCTTACGTGTCGAGCTCGAGGCTCTCCCCAGAGGATTGCCTCCAGGCGATCCGGGAGGCGGGAGGAGTTTCGGTCCTTGGACACCCCGGCTTGATGGGGCTGGACGAGAACGATCTTTTTGCTCTTCTGGAGAGGCTAAAAAGTCAGGGCCTTTGGGGCCTGGAGTGCATATCAGGGCATCACGGCTCCGGGGAGATCTACTACTGGATGAAGGTAGCCTCCCGATTCGGGCTTTCCCCGACGGCGGGTTCCGACTTTCACGGCGTCGACCGGCCGGGTATGGACCTGGGAGTCGCCGTTACGGAGGGCCTGCTCCCCTGGGCCAGGCTGGGGGTCAATATCTAGGGGGGTTATCCCTTGATCCTTTCAGGGAAGGAATAGATGTTCATCCTCTTCTCCCTGATGAAACCCACCAGGGTGATCCCCGCTTCTTTGGCCAGGGCTATACCCGCATCGGTAGGTGCCGATACGCTTCCAAGAAGGGGGATCCCGGCCGCGGCAGCCTTGGCGACCATGTCCCTCGGCAGCCTGCCTGACTGGATGGCCATGGTGCGGCCCAGATCCATCTCCGAGATCAACCCCCATCCTATGGCCTTGTCCAGGGCGTTGTGGCGGCTGATATCCTCGAAAAGCGCGAGCCTCTCACCCGTTACGGAAAGAAGCGCCGCGGCGTGGAACCCGCCGGTTCGGTTATAGCGGGGGGCTTCAGCTATCCACCTGGCTCCGCCGTGGATCATCTCTGGCGTAACTGTCCATGCTGCCGACGGAGGCTCGACTTCCGTTCCTGGTGAAGGGGCGGCCTGCACTTCGATCCTCCCATCCCGTTCATCGAAGCTCATTATCTCACGGGCGCCTGAGATCGATCCAGCACAGAAGAGATGTCCCACAGTCCATTCCCTGAGGGCGAAGGGAGAAACGACCACCTTCTCCATGGGGTTGCCGTTGACGACGAGAAGGTAACTTCCCTCAACTGTCACTTCATCGTCGAAGCGGACCTCGCTTCCGTCGCTTCCCACTCTGATGACGGGGACCCTCGTTACTGCCTCTCTCAATGTCTACCACCCTTTTTTTAAAGGAGCGGAATGATGTTATTATATCAAGCAATGATAATGCCGGTGCTGATGATACGGCTGGAGGAGGACTGAGCCAATGAAAGTGATCGATCTTCGGAGCGATACCGTAACCAGACCCACCGATGAAATGAGAGCTGCCATGGCTGCTGCAGAGGTGGGAGATGATGTCTACGGGGAGGACCCGACCGTAAACCGACTCGAAGAGGAATCTGCCACGATGACAGGTCACGAGGCAGGTCTCTTCGTTACCTCCGGGACCCAGGGTAATGCCGTTGCCCTTTTGACGCACTGCTCCCGGGGCGACGGGGCCGTTCTCGGATCAGACAGCCACATATATATCTATGAAGGGGGAGGGCTCTCCGCCCTTGGGGGGATCCTTCCCCTTGTTGCCGAAGACTCGGGGGGGATCATCCAGCCCGACAGGGTAGCTTCCTGGTGCCGGCCGAGCAACGTCCACTTCGCTCCGGCCCGCCTTCTCTGTGTGGAGAACACTCACAACCGGGCAGGCGGCGTCGCCGTTTCACCTGAGGATTTCCGTGCCACCGTCAGCGCTGCAAGAGACGGAGGCCTTCTTGTCCACCTTGACGGCGCGAGGATCTTCAATGCCTCCGCAGCCTGGGGTGTTGACGTAAGGGAGTTCACTGGGGTCGTGGACTCCGTCCAGTTCTGCCTATCCAAGGGCCTGGGGGCACCTGTGGGCTCAATGCTATGCGGTAGCGCCGAGTTCATATCAAGGGCGAGGCACTGGAGAAAAAGGCTCGGCGGAGGTCTGAGACAGGCCGGGGTCCTTGCGGCGGCAGGGCTGATAGCTATCAGGAAGATGACCGGGAGACTTTCCGAGGACCACGATAACGCTGCCAGGCTGTCGTCGATGCTCCTTGCCGAAGGCGTTGACGTCGAATCTGTGAGCAAGCCTACCAACATGGTATATGTCCAACTGGGCCCCGACGGCCCCGACGCGCCGGAGCTGTCACGGAGGTGCGCGGACCGGGGCGTCCTCTTCGGTGCTGTCTCCGAGAGAAGGTTCAGGCTGGTGACCCACTTCGGGGTCACGACGGAAGAGGTGGACCTGGCCGGAAGAACGATAATCGAGGAGTTGAAGGCATCCTGATGAGTCATACTCCTTCCCGACAGGAGATCGGATCCATAGCCGGCTGGATGATCGAGACCTCCCTGCGAAGGGGGGCCAGGATGGCTGATGTCCTTTTCTCCTCGGGTAGCTCATCGCAATTCTCCCTCAGGGACGGATCCCCCGAAAGGGACATTCGGGGTTCTTCTTTCAGGATAGGCTGTCGCACAGTGGACGCACAAGGGCGGCAGGGAGTGGCCGATACGGATGACCTGTCGAAGGATGCCATCGGGAAGCTGATAGATATGTGTCTTCAGAACTGCCAGGCCTCCGAACCCGAACCCGATGTCGTTCTCTACGACGGCGAGGTACCCGATGCTTCGGGTTCGATGATCTTCGACGCAGGGGTCCTGGAAGTACAGCACTCTGAAAGGGAAGAGCGTTGCCGACAGATGAACGAACTGGCTTCCGGGTCAGACAGCAGGGTTGTCTCAGTAAGGGATACGTCCTGGGCTGACGGCTCGGGGAGTACAATGTACGCCTCAAGCGAGGGTTTCCTGGGCTGGTACGACGATACTTACGCCGCCTGTTCAGTGACAGTGGTCATGTCCGACGGCGATGCCTTCGAAATGACCGGTGCCTCTGCCGAGAGCAGAAGGATCGGGGATCTGGATCACAGGTCAGTTGCCCGGGAGGCTGTCGAGAGGGGTGCGCTGATCCTTGGGGGAGCACCGGCCCCAACCGGAGTCTACGATGTTGTGCTGGATCCTGAGGCTGCTGCCTCCCTGGTGGAGTCCGTGGGAGAGCTCTTCCTTGCCTCGGCTGTCTTCAAGAACAGGTCCATGCTAAAGAACAGGATGGGGGACAAGATCGGCAGCGACTGTCTTACCCTTGTCGATGACGGGACCATCCCCTGGGGGGTGGGGACATCTCCCTGGGACGGAGAGGGCGTCCCATCGGGAAGGACTGTATTGATGGACCGTGGGGTAGTGTCGTCCTTTCTCTTCAACCTGAAGTACGCCCGAAAGTTCGAAGTGGCATCCACGGGCAACGCCTCCAGGTCACCGGGCAGTATCCCCGGGGTGGGGTTTTCGAACCTTTTCATCGTCCCCGGAGAGAGAAGTCCCCGGCAGATACTGGAAGACTGCCGCGGCGGGATCCTTGTAACGGAGCTCATGGGAGTCCACACGATCGACCCCGTCAGCGGCGATCTGTCCCTCGGGGTCAAGGGGGCCCTGATAGGCCCAACAGGTCAACCCGGAAAGCCCGTGGCCGGAATGACCATGGCCGGGAACCTGGTCAACCTTCTTTCAGCCATTTCAGAGGTAGGGGACGATCTGCGCTTCTTCGGCGACATCGGGGGGTGCACCTTGGTGGTAAGAAATGTCTCGATGGCGGGCTCCTAGGATTTTGTTCCCTGTCCTTGTGACAGCGGTCTTTATCCTCGTCCTTTCCTGCGGCCCCCTCACAGCGCAGGAAGGGTGGGAGCTGCTTCGTGACGGAGAACCCATCGGCAAGGTCCCGGTTCTCGCCCGGGGAGGTCACAGCCTTGTGGCGCTGGACCCGGTCCTGGAACTGCTTGGCCTCTCCTCGGAGGAGAAGGGGGACACCCTGATCCTGAAGGGGCCCGGGGGTTCGCTCCAGGTCTTTCCCGGTGCGGCGGCAGCCATGCACAAGGGCGAGATCATTCCGTTCATGCACGAGGTCCTGCGTGAGGGTGGGCATTGGTGGGTAGACCCTGATTCCGCCCTCACCCTGGCAGGGAGGATATCCGGTCCCGGCGGCGGGGGGCTCTCCTGGAGGGGGGAGGGTTACCAGCCCCGTCAGACACAGTACCAGGCACCGGGGCAGGCGTCTTCCGTCCAGAAGCCGCAGGCGCCGGTCACCCCTCTCCCCGGTCCCGTATCACCCTCCTCGGCGACAGTGAGGTCCATCCGGTGGGGGAAACAGGACTTTGGACTGAGGGTCGTTCTTGACCTTTCGGCCCCGGTCCCCCTGAAGGTAGAACCGGGGTCAGGGTCGGTGACGGTCACCATACCGGGACTTATGGCCAGAGGCACCTCCGGTTCCGTCTCGCCCTACCCTTCGGAGATCGGGCTTTCGGTGACACAGTTCGGGGACCGTGTGGTCCTTGCCTTCAGACATAACGCTTCGACGGTGAGGCACTTCTCCCTGGAAGCCCCCTTCCGGCAGGTTATCGACTTTTACGATCCGAGGCCCCTCGGGACCTCGCCGGCCCCCTACTCCCCCTGGACGGGTCCCCCGGAAGGGTCTATTGTCGAGGAAGAGCCCCCCGAAGAGGTGTTCCAGCCCGTTCCCCAGCCAGAACAGCCCCCCGAAAGGCCCCCCCGCGGGGTAAGGACTGTAGTGATAGATGCAGGGCACGGCGGCAAGGACCCGGGTGCCGTTGCCAACGGCATCAAGGAGAAGGACATTAATCTCCGTGTGGCGAGGCTCATGTCGGATATACTTAAAAAGGAAGGTATGAGGGTGGTCCTCACGAGGAGCACCGATGTCTACCTGCAACTCTCTCAGAGAACGAACATAGCTGTAAAGGAGGACGCCGACGTCTTCATCAGCCTTCACTGCAACGCCCTGCCCAAGGGGAAGACAGCAGAGGGGGTCGAAATATACCTGATGGCGCTGCCCAGCGACAAGCATGCCATGGAACTGGCCCTGATAGAGAACAGGGAGCTGGTCGAGGGAGGTCTGGAGAGCAGCGAGGCCGCGGACAAGAGGACACGGACCCTGCTTAAGATCCTGGGAGACATGCAGCAGAACGTGAAGATAGAGGAGAGCACCTCATTTGCCGAGATCCTGTTCAGGAAGGGAGAATCTAAGAAGCTTCCCATGAGGAGGGTCGCCCAGGCTCCGTTCTATGTTCTCAGGGGTGCGGCGATGCCATCGGTGCTCGTAGAGATGGGTTTTCTGACCAACAGGGCGGAAGCTGCGAAGCTCAAGAACCCCAACTACCAGAAGCAGATCGCTGAGGCTCTCTCTTCGGGGATCGTGGAATTCCTTAAAACGAGCAAATACAATTAGGCGCTGTAAAGCGCCCTGAAAAGACCAATTGCGATCGGAGGGGGATGTTATGCCGGATTTCCGGGATTGGGAGAAAAGGGCTCCTCGGCCTCTTTTTGAAGATGATGAGGTGGACGACCTCTATGACGAGGACGAGGACGAGGACGACAACAAGGCCCCGCTGGCCCTTCGTATCGTTGCCTGGATCTCCGTTCTGGTGCTCCTTTTCGCCGGCGGTTACTGGGGTACTTCGCTGACCCTGAAATACCTGGACAAAAAACAGATAATTGGGCAGCACAACGTTGTGAGAGACCCCGACGAGGCAAGAAGGGTAGTGGAGGACACTTCAGAGCCCACCGGTCTTGCAGTGAGAAGATCGGGTTTCGAGGTGTTCGTCCCCAGGGGGGATGTTCTTGAGAGAGAGATGGTCTCCCTTGTCCCCGGGATCCTCGAGGATGATGTCAAGACCGTCATATCCGGTCTGCTGGAGACCATGAGGGCTGAGAACACCATCTCTGAACAGGTCCGGGTCCTTCACGTTTTCCGTAACGGCGACCTCCTCTATTTGGATCTCAACGACCCCTTTGTCAGGGCGGTCCAGAACCTTCCCGGTGAAAAGGGCGCGCTGATCATGACATCCCTTGTAAGGACCATCGTACAGAACTTCTCGCCCGTTACCAGGGTCCGCATCCTGATAAACGGCAAGGACCCGGAGCTCAAGACCCCCGTGGACCTGACCATGCCGTGGCAGCTGAAGACCTCATGACCAGGACGACGGGAGAGAGTTGGGGATCCAGGACCGACGGGCGTGGCCCCGGCGACCTTAGAGAGATCTCCATCCTGAGAGGTTGCAGCACCTTCGCCGAGGGGTCGGCCCTGGTGGATTTCGGAGCAACAAGGGTTCTCTGCACGGCCTCGGTAGAGGAGAAGGTGCCCCTGTTCCTGAGGGGGAGCGGCAAAGGCTGGGTGACAGCCGAATACTCGATGCTGCCCAGGTCCACCATGATCAGGACTCCCCGGGACAGCGTCCGGGGGGGCATCAGCGGCAGGAGCCACGAGATCCAGAGGCTTATCGGCCGCTCCCTGAGGGCAGGTACCGCCCTGGAACTTCTGGGAGAGCGTACGGTCTGGATCGACTGCGACGTACTCCAGGCCGACGGGGGGACCAGGACCGCCGCCATCACCGGCGGTTTCGTGGCCCTCGTGGACGCCCTCAGGTGGCTCTTCGCCAGGGGGTGCGTCGATACGATACCGCTGAAGTGCTTCGTGGCTGCCCTGAGCGTAGGCAAGGTTGACGGTGAAATAGTCGCTGACCTCTGTTACGGAGAGGACAGCCGGGCCGAGGTGGACTTCAACATCGTAATGAACGAGTTCGGGGACTTCATAGAGGTGCAGGGGACCGCCGAAGGGGATGTCTTCTCCAGAAAAGAGCTTGTTGAGATGCTGGATCTGGCCGGAAGTGGCATTTCATCCCTGATAGATATCCAGAAAAGCTCCCTGGGGTTCACCGGGGAAGAAGAGAGGGCACTGGCAGTTGCCAGGGATCGTATTCGCCAGCTGGAACAGAAATAAGTACCTCGAGATGAGCTCTCTCCTGGCTCCCGCGGGTGTTGAACTTCTCTTTGGCCCCGACCTTTCCGGTGCAGGGGAAGTTCCTGAAGTCGACGAGGACAGGGACACCTACGCAGGCAACGCCGTCACCAAGGCCCTGGCATGGTCATCGGCCCTTGGCAGGCCGGCTCTGGCCGATGACAGCGGACTTGAGGTCAGCTTCCTCAATTGGGGGCCGGGGGTGATGTCGGCGCGGGTCGCCCCCGACGATGCCGCGAGGGTCCAATGGCTTCTTGGCAAGATGGAAGGTATCTCTGAAAGGAGAGCCCGATTCGTGGCAGCCCTGGCGCTTTTCTTCCCTGAAAGGGGTATATGGCTCCTTGCCGAAGGTTTCTGCTACGGCAGCATATCCGTGGAGCCCTCAGGGGGCCACGGTTTCGGCTACGATCCCCTCTTCGTGCCCAATGGTTATAACGAAACACTTGCAGTTCTCGGCCCAACGGTAAAATCGAGAATATCCCACAGGTCTGTGGCAGCCAGGGCTCTTTGCCGTATGCTGACAGGCGGTTGTGTGGTAGAATAAACTTTCGTTTCAGGCCAAGAATCATCTGGGAGGTGCAAGGCGTGAAGGTTTTCCTCACGGTCATTCATGTGATCGTTTCGATATCGGTGATGGCTGTTATCCTTATGCAGCAGCGCAAGCAGGGCGGCTTCACCGGTGTTTTCGGGGGCGGGACCCAGGCCGATGCCGCAGGAGGACAGTGGCAGAGGTTCTCCGTCCTCACCAAGGCGACAATCGTTCTGATGGCCGTCTTCCTGATAACATCACTGATCCTGGTTCTCATGTCCTGATCCCAGGGTGAGGGTGATGGACTCCCCAAGACTCAACAGGCTCTCCGACGTAGCCGCCTTTGAGCCGGGGACGGCGAGGCTCTTCAGTGCGACCCACGAGGAGATCCTCTCCGGCAAGACCACCGACGTCTATTTCGTCAAGACCAGGGATATCCTCGATGCCTGTGGAAGACTTGACGCTCCAGTGGTCGCGGAGATCTTCGCCAGGCAAGGAGGGGTTTTCGCCGGCATCCCCGAGGTGGTCAGGCTCCTGGAAGGTTCAGGCCTTGAGATCCTCTCCCTGAAGGAAGGGGACACCTTCGGCCCCAAAGAGGTGGTGACCAGGATCAGTGGTCCCTACTCGGCCTTTGGAATGTACGAGACGGTGATCCTGGGGATGCTCGCAAGCTCGACGGGTTGGGCCACCGCTGCCAGGGAATGCGTGGATGCCGCTGAAGGCAGACCCGTCCTCTCCTTCGGTGCAAGACATGTTCACCCTGCCGTCTCTTCGGTCATGGAGAGGGCTGCGGTTGTGGCCGGAGGCTGTGCGGGGGCCAGCTGCATTCTTGGGGCGAAGCTTGCGGGAATAGAGCCAAGGGGTACCATCCCTCACGCCGCAATACTTCTTGCGGGAGATACACTCCAGATAGCAAAGGTCTATGACGGTTTTCTCCCCAAGGGTGAGCCCCGGATCATTCTGGTCGACACCTTCCACGATGAGGCAGAGGAATCGCTCAGGATAGCGTCGGCATTGGGGGACAGACTATCGGGAGTCAGGCTCGACACCCCCTCGGAGCGGGGAGGAGTGACGCCGGAACTGGTTCGTGAGGTCCGCCACAGACTGGACATGGCCGGTGCCTCCCATGTGGATATAATCGTTTCGGGGGGCATCAACCCCGAAAGGATAAGGGTCCTTTGCGAGGCGGGCGCCGCATCCTTCGGCGTGGGGAGTTATATCGCCCACGCGGCCCCGAGAGACATGACCATGGATATCAAGGTGGTCGACGGCAAACCCCTGGCCAAGAGGGGGAGGATCCCGGGCATAACCGAGAGCCCATCGCTCGAAAGGGTCCTCTGAAAGGATCCGGCATCGGTCGTCCAGTCCAGTCCTTGACACCCACGGGGCCCTTAGATAGAATAGTCACCGCTCTGCGTTTTTACGGTATCTGCAGAGAAGGTAAATTATTGTGTCCGCTGCTTCCGGTGGCGTGGCGATAAGGAGAGGAACACGGGAAATGGCTGTAAATTCGACCTACATGGCAAAGAAGGAACAGGTAGAGAGAAAGTGGTTCGTCGTTGACGCCACCGACAAGGTGCTCGGAAGGCTGGCCGCCCAGGTTGCCATGATCCTCCAGGGCAAGAACAAGCCGACCTATACGCCCCATGTGGATACCGGCGATTTCGTGGTCGTCGTCAACGCCGACAAGATAAAGATCACCGGGAGGAAGCTCGAGAGGAAGTACGTCTACCGCCACAGCGGGTACAAGGGCGGACTGAAGGCAACCTCCTACGGAACCTTCATGGAAAAGTACCCCGACCGCCTCTTCGAGAGGGTTGTCAAGGGAATGCTTCCCAAGAACCGCTTGCACTTTGAGAAGAAACTAAAGGTCTATGCGGGCCCGGAACATCCGCATACGGCTCAGAAGCCGGAGCCGCTTGAGATCTAGGAACGCCACAGGGAAGGGAGGGAAAAGAAGATGAAGAGAACCGAATATTACTGGGGTACTGGGAGACGCAAGGCCTCCCTTGCAAGGGTAAGGGTGCGTTCCGGAAGCGGGACACTTAAGGTCAACGAGCGCTCTGCCGATGAATACTTCCCTCGTGGCGTATGGCAGACCCAGGCCTTCGAGGCTCTAAGGGCCTCAGGGCTTGAGGGCAAGGTCGACGTCTTCGTTAATGCCAGCGGAGGCGGTCTGACCGGGCAATCAGGTGCAGTCAGGCTGGGTCTCGCAAGGGCTCTGCTCAAGATGAACCCCGAGCTGAAGCCGACACTCAGAAAGTTCGGGCTCCTTACCAGGGACCCCAGGATGGTTGAGAGGAAAAAATTCGGCCAGAAAGGCGCTCGTGGAAAGAGGCAGTACTCGAAGCGTTAATATTCCGCGGTTTTGCCTGCAACGGATAGATCAAGACGCCCGCCTGAAAGCGGGCGTCTTTTTTCTTGTTGACTGCACTGTCAGACGAGTATAGGATGAAATCGGAGGTCCATGTTACAGTAACGAAGGAGATGGAAATGGAAGAGTGCCATAGTAGCGGTTCACAAGGTGAGGGTATCGCAAAAGAGAGGGTGATGACCGGGCACGGTTAGGAAGCAGCACTTTCCCCAGGCAGCGCCTCCCGGCAGAAAGAGATCCTTCCCGCCCGCCCTTATCACCCTCGGAACAAAGAACATGCAAGGACCAGAGAGACCAAGGGACACCCGCGTATCGTTCCCCGGTAAAGGGGGAGCAGGGGTGGTGACGGACCTTGTCCCTGGTCAGGCCGAACGGGGGTGCATCAACCATGAAAGAGAGACTGGACCGTCTATACAGCCAGATAGAGGACCTCATGTCGGAACACAGGTTCCCGGAGATCAAGGAGGCACTGTCTACGATGGAGCCTGCCGACATAGGCGAGATGCTGGTGGAGGCGCCCCGGGCGAAGAGGGTCCTCATATTCCGTCTATTACCGAAGGACCTTGCCATAGAGGTTTTCGAGCACATGGAGGGAGCGGAGAGGGAGGAGCTTCTGGACAGCTTCACCGAGAAGGAGGCGGCGGAGATCATCGAGGAGATGTCCGACGATGACCGTACGGCTCTTCTTGACGAACTTCCGGCGAAGACGGTGGAGAAGCTGATGCAGCACCTTTCTCCGGAGGAGAGGAAGCTGGCGAACCGTCTTCTGAACTACCCCGAAGACTCTGCCGGCAGGATCATGACGGCAGAGTACATAGGGCTGAAGGCGTCGATGACGGTGACGGAGGCGCTGCAGCACATACGCAGGGAGGCCCGGAGCAAGGAGACCATATACAGCTGTTTTGTGATGGACGGCGAGCGCCACCTTCGTGGGGTTGTGGACCTGGAGGACATGATACTTGCCCAGCCCGAGACGCCCATATCGGACCTGATGGATGACGACCCGGTGTTCGTGACGACTCTTACTGACCAGGAGAAGCTGGCCCAGGTGATGTCTCGATACGACCTTCACGTGATCCCTGTGGTGGACCTTGAGAACCGTCTTGTGGGTATAGTGACCTTTGACGACGTTCTGGACATAGTCGAGGAGGAGGCCACCGAGGACTTTGAGCGCATGGCCGGTATACAGCCCATAGAGGAGAAGTACCTTGATACGGGGGTCTTCACACTGGCGAGGAAGCGGCTTCTCTGGCTGGTCATATGCATCATGGCCCAGGCAATAAGCTCTTCGGTGCTCAAGAGATATTCAGTCACCATCGAGAGCGTAGTGGCCCTAACCTTTTTCATCCCCCTGCTGATAGGTACCGGCGGGAACGCGGGCATGCAGTCGGCCACCCTTATGATACGCGGGATGACGTTGGGGGACATAGACTGGAAGAACCTGGGCCATATATTCCTGAGAGAGATACTGACGGGGCTTCTGTTGGGGATCCCCCTGGGGCTTCTGGCCATTGGGAGGGCCTACATGCTCGGAACAGGGCCGAGCGTGGCGCTGGTGGTGGCCTTTGCCCTTATCTCTGTGGTCATGCTGGGCAACCTTGCCGGGGTGGCTCTTCCGGTAATAGCGAGGGCAGTAAGGATCGACCCGGCGGTCATGTCGGGCCCCTTCATAACGACCACCGTCGACGTGGTGGGACTTTTGGTCTACTTCGAGATCGCCCGCCGCGTGCTCGGGGTTGGGTAAAGACCGGTTACCGTTGACGCTTTTCGGTTTCCGCTCTTCCGTCTCGCGGCAGTTTTTCACTTGACAGACCGGTCAGTCTGTGATAGCTTCCTTGCTGTTGTGCAGACTGTTCGGTCTGGAGGAGATGCGCATGGCCGACCCTGGCGAGACAAGGGAGAAAATAATGCAAGTAGCCCGGAGCAACTTCGCGCGGAAGGGGTTTCACGGTACGAGCATGGATTCCATCGTCAAGGGCACCTCCTTGAGCAAAGGGGCCCTCTACTGGCACTTCAGGAGCAAGGGGGAGCTTTTTGCAGCAGTCCTCAAGAAAGAGGTCGAAAGTATCATCCAGGACTACGTTGAAGCCCCCTCAGAAGCCGAAAAAGACGCAAATGCCTTCGTCACCCTTCGGGGCGAGCGAATTATCGACATGCTCTGGGGCGACCCCGAGATGCGCCTCCTCTTTTTCACGCTTTTCATAGAGAGGCTTAGAGGCGGAGAAGAGGGCAGGGAACTTTCGGATATCGCGGGAGATCTCCTGGCTTCGATTCAGGAGAAACTGTGGCCCGTTGCACGGGAGGCCATATCGGCCTTCCGCGACAGCGAAACCAGGGACCTCTACGATAAGGTCCTTATGACCCTGCGGTTCCTGATGCACGGAATAATCATGGAGATGGGTTTTCGTCTGGATCTTGATTCGGCGAAGGAGTGCTGGCGGTTCGCTATGAGCCATTTCGATTTCAAAAGCGAGGGTTGAAGATGACACGGCAAAGAAGATATCTTGCAATTGTTTTTGTGATGTTATCCCTTCTGGTGATAGCACTGGGAAGAAGGGCATGGGCCGATACGGAGCCCCTGATGCACGAGGCCCTGGTGGTATCACTTGCGATGGAGAATAATCCGCAGATGGCCATCGCCGACAAGAGAGTTGAACAGGCAAGGGCCAGGGCCGCCGTGGCCGAGGAGGCTTATGAGCTTGCACAGGAGCACAGGAGGAGGGTCGAGGCCCTCTAACAGGAACGGGATAGTGGCAAAGAACGAGCTCCTGAGGGCGGAGGTGGCCGTGCGACGCGTTGAAGGCCTGGTCTGACATGAAACTGGCACTTGGTGAGGAACCAAAGACCCTCGGGGATAAAAGGTGATAGACATGAGAAAGACACTGGTACTGATAGTAATTGTTGCTATCTTCGCAGGACTTATCGTTTTCAGGGGATATCAGCAGAAACAGGTCAAGAGTGCCCCCCCCGAAGAAGAGATCGCAAGGGTGGAAACGGTCTCACTCCGGGAGATGGACCTTGCCGAGGTCGTGGAGTTCACTGCCAGCATCATGCCCGAGGAGCAGTCGGCGGTCGTTCCCAAGGTCCCAGGAAGGACCGTTCTTGAGGTATTCGTATCCGAGGGGGACAGGGTCAAGAAGGGGCAGCCCTTGGCCTCCCTCGACACAAGCCTGATCAGGCAGCAGCTAGATGAGGCCAGGACTTTTTACGAGACCGCCGCAGCGGACCATGAACGCTACCAGTCCCTTTACAAGGATGATGTGGTAAGCCGTCAGACTGCAGACCAGGCGAGAGCCCGTTACATGCAGGCAAGATCGGCCTACGAGCAGGCCAGGATAATGAGCGGCTACCATACTATCACCGCCCCGACGGATGGAATTGTTGCAAGGCGTTTTATCGACCCCGGCGATACGGCCCCTCAGGGGCCGGCCTTTTTGATCTTCAGGCAGGATAAAGTAAAGGCTGTGGGTGCTGTCCCCGAAAGACAGTTCCCGACCATAGGGACAGGAGACAGGGTCCTCCTCTCGGTGGACGCCATCCCTGGCATGGAGTTCGAGGCCGTTGTTAGCAACATATCCCCCGTCATAGACCCCGTAACCCGTACGGGTAAGGTGGAGGTAACCTTACCCTCCGAAGGGGTCATCCTGCCCGGGATGTTCGCCAGGGCCAGGATAGCTTCCGGTGAGAGAAAGGCCATGGTGCTCCCCCGCGAAGCCGTCAGCCGCCTCGCTGGAACCGGCGAGACTGTGTGCTACGTTGCAGAAGAAGGCCAGGCCGTTCTTCGCATCATCGTCACCGGACTGGAGCAGGGGGGTTTCGTAGAGGTCAACGAAGGTCTCGAGCCCGGTGAAGAAGTGATCACCACAAGGTCCAGGAATGTCAGGGACGGGACCAGGATAGAGGTCTACCGAAGGTGAAGCTCCCCGAGATCTCCGTCAAACGCCCCATTATGACCTTGATGGTCTTTCTTGCCGTCCTGGTCATAGGTTCCATATCTTTCCTCAACCTGAAGCTCGACCTTCTGCCGGATATCGAGCCTCCCGTCATTACAGTGATAACTCCATGGCCCGGGGCCTCGGCGAGCGACGTGGAGCAGAGGATAACGAAGGTTATGGAGAACGGCCTCTCCATGCTGGAGGGGGTGGACGACATTATCTCCAAGTCCATCGACAACATCTCCGTGGTCTCGGTGAAGTTCAAGTGGGGTGTGGACCTGGACGTCCGGGCCGGCGACGTGAGGGATGCCGTCAACTTTGCCAAGAGGGAACTTCCCTCCGATGCGGAGGAGTCGGTTATCCTGAGGATAACGTCGGGGACTGTCCCCGTCGTGGAGGTCACCATGACCGCCGAAAGGTCCTACCAGGGGCTCTTCCACTTCGTTGACAAGACCGTCGTCGAGGAACTGTCCAGGGTTCCGGGAGTAGGCCAGATCCTTGTCTTCGGAGGCATCGGGAGGGAGATCCAGGTCCTCCTCGATGTCGACAGGCTTGAAGCTTTCCGTTTGTCACCCGATACCATAGCGGGCGTTCTCGAAAGGGAGAACCTGAACATACCTGCCGGCTCCCTTAAAGAAGGACAGACGGAGTACTTCATCAGGGTGCCGGGAAGATTCTCATCGGTGGAGGAGATCAGGAACACCATCGTGGGGATCCACGACGGCAGCCCCGTCAAGGTCGGCGACATCGCCGACACAAGGGACGGATACCGGGAGTTGACCATGAACGGCTGGCAGGGCGACAAGGCCGCCGTCGTAATGATAATTATGAAGAACAGCGATGCCAACACCATCGAGGTCTCCCGGATGGTACTGGACAGGCTGGCCTCTCTCAAGGAGGAGAGCTTCCCCTCTGACGTGGAGTACGAGGTGGTAATGAACACCGCCGACTTCATCATGAACGCCATATCCAACCTCGGAAGGTCGCTGATGGCGGGGATAGTGCTGGTCTTTCTGGTCACCTGGGCGTTCCTGAAGAGATTCCGGGCATCGCTGATCGTTGCCGGGGCCATACCCTTCTCGCTGATCATTACCTTTATCGCCATGGGTCTTCTTGACTACACGATAAACATATTCACCCTCTCCGCTCTCGCCATGGCGAGCGGTATGGTCGTGGACAACGCCATCGTCGCTACCGACCAGATCATCTTCCACATGGAGCAGGGCAGCCGGCGACGGGTCGCGGCGGTCCTGGGAGCCAGCGAGATCGGCTCGGCCCTCTTCGCTTCGACGCTGACGACCATAGTGGTGCTCCTGCCCCTGGCCTTCCTATCCGGACTGGTGGGTGTTTTCTTCTCGGCCCTGACGATTGTCATGGTTCTGGCCGTATCGGCATCGCTCTTCGTGAGCCTTACCTTCATCCCCATGATGGCGAGCAAGTTCTTCGGGCGGGAGCCGGGGAAGCTGAGGATACACCAGGTCACTGAGAGATTCTTCTCCGTCATGGAGGATACCTACTCATCCATGCTGGCCTGGGGTCTTGAAAACCGCAAGAAGGTCATCGCATCGGCGCTTCTGTTGCTGTTTCTCACCTTCCTGGGGTTCCGCACCATCGGTACTGAACTTACCCCGGATCCGGACACGGGAGACATCTCCATAACCTTCTCCCTTCCCGAGGGCACCAGGCTGGAGGTAACCGACGAACTGGTCAGGGAGGTGGTCTCCTACTGCCAGGAGACCATTCCCGAGGCTCAACTGGTCTTCGGAATTGATGGAATGGAGGAGGAGGGCTTCTCCGTTGCAGTAGGCCTGCAGGCCGGAACCAACATCGGCACCGTTGGGGTCAAGCTTGTGGACAAGAACGAAAGGGACAGGTCCGCCTTCGAAATAGCCAACGATATTCGGAACTGGATCCGTACCAAGCCGGGCATCGAGGATATGACCGTGCTGGTCAGTTCACCGATCAAGGCGATGTTCATGGGCTCCAAGCCGCTGGACATAGAGATATACGGCGACGACCTGAAGCAGGTGACCGGGGTTGCAGAGATGATCGCATCGGGGCTTGCCGAGATACCTGGCACGGCCGACATCTCCGTCAGCCGCAGGCAGGACCGGCCGGAACTCTGGGTGGAGCCCGACAGAGAAAAAGCCGCCCACCTGGGCGTAAACACCGCTGCGGTCTCACGTACGGCGAGGATCTATTTCGCCGGTTACGAGACCAGCGAATCCTTCTGGGAGGGGGAGGACGACTTCCCCATCAGGGTGCGGCTCAGAGAAGAACAGAGGAACAGCAGGGAGATATTCGGCAGGTTGATCGTACCTTCGGCATCGGGGGCTCCTGTCCGGCTTTCTTCTGTGGCGATGATGAAGGATGAGGTCGGCCCGCCGCAGATCGAGCGCAAGAACAGGCAGAGGTACGTCACCGTCGGCGCCAACGTTCACGGGCGTTCTTTGGGAGAGGTGACCGCTGATGCCAGGAGGATGGTCGACGCCATGGAGACCCCCGAGAGCGTTAGGGTATCCTTTGGAGGGCAGGTCCGGGAACAGCAGGAGGCCTTCCAGCAGATGGGCCTTCTGGTCCTGCTCGGCGTAATGCTCGTCTACATGGTCATGGCGGGTCAGTACGAGGCCTACCTGGATCCATTCGTCATTCTCTTCAGCATCCCCTTCGCTCTCACAGGAGTGGTCTTCGCCTTCCTGGTGACGGGGCTCTACATATCCATGCAGGCCCTGCTGGGGATCATCATGCTCGTCGGGATCGTGGTCAATATAGCCATAGTGCTGGTGGATTACATCAACCTGGTCAGGGCCAGGGGTGCCCGTCTCAGGGACGCCATAGCCGAGGCGGGACGAAGGCGTCTCAGGCCGGCTTTCATGACCACCCTTACCGCCTTCTTCGGCATGCTGCCCATGGCCGTCAGCAGGGGGCAGGGCGCGGAGATCTGGCGCCCCCTGGCGGTCTCGGTAATGGGGGGCCTCCTTGTCTCCATGCTGGTGAGCATGCTCCTGGTTCCTGTGGTCTACAGCATTGTCGAAGAGAATATCAGGAAGAAGCCCAGGTTCGTTGAGGCCAGGGAGGCTGCTCGCCCATGAAGATGCTATGGATCATTTGCAATGAAAGCATAGGGGAAGAACTAATGGAAAGGGTGCTCGACAGGGACGGTGTAGAGGGGTACACCGTCTGGCGGGATGTGCTGGGGAAGGACAACGTTGGGAACAAGACCCACTGGGGTGATGCCGTTTTCCCCGGGCTGAACTGGGTCTTCATGATCTTCGGCTCTGAAGGAACGATCGACGGGGTCATCGAGCGCTACAAAACCTTCAAGGAGGAGCCCTACGCCAGAAAGGCCGGCATCAAGGCCTTCATTCACAGCGCTGATGAGGTCGGCTAGGTCCGGTCTGGCTACAGCGGCCGGACCAGCATGAGTATCGGTACACCGGCCAGTCCACTACGGTGTAGACGGAGCGGAGAGGCACGATCCTGAAAAGGACCATGGCCGAGATGAGAAGGACTATCACCGCTACCCGGTGGGAGATCATGACCCGGGCGACCTCCCTCTTTCCCGCGGTGTCCCTGCACCTGCCGGGTTTTGTTGTGGAGCAAGTTGACAACAGCGTTTCGCACGATATAATACATGAGCGTTCCGCCGGCGTAGCTCAGTTGGTAGAGCAGCTGACTTGTAATCAGCAGGTCGTCCGTTCAAGTCGGATCGCCGGCTCCAGTGAATAGCGATATCGTGGGGGGATGGCCGAGCGGTCAAAGGCAGCAGACTGTAAATCTGCCGACTCCGTCTACGGAGGTTCGAATCCTCCTCCCCCCACCATTCGTTCTCATTTCGCCGACTTAGCTCAGCAGGTAGAGCACATCCATGGTAAGGATGGGGTCTCCGGTTCGAGTCCGGAAGTCGGCTCCAGAATTCAAGAGATCCGGACTCGGGAATAAGCCGGTTTCGGGTCTCTTTTGGTGTGTCTCATGTTGCCTTTTGGGCAGGAAATCAAAGGGACGGGAGGGTTTTACAAGATGGCGAAGGAGCATTTTGACAGGACGAAGCCGCACCTGAACATAGGAACGATCGGTCACATAGACCATGGCAAGACGACGTTGACGGCGGCGATAACGAAGACGCTGGCATCGGCGGGTTGGGCGAACTTCACGCCCTTTGAGCAGATCGACAAGGCGCCTGAAGAGCGAGAGCGTGGTATCACCATCAACATAGCCCACGTAGAGTACCAGACGGAGAAGCGCCACTACGCTCACATAGACTGCCCGGGGCACGCGGACTACATCAAGAACATGATCACCGGAGCGGCGCAGATGGACGGAGCGATACTTGTTGTATCTGCAGCTGACGGTCCTATGCCGCAGACGCGTGAACACGTACTGCTTGCCCGCCAGGTGAACGTACCTGCGCTGGTGGTATTCATGAACAAGGTAGACATGGTGGACGACGCGGAGCTTCTGGACCTGGTGGAGATGGAGATCAGGGACCTACTGAACAAGTACGAATTTCCCGGCGACGACGTACCGATCATCAGGGGATCTGCCCTGCGGGCGCTCGAGAGCGGCGACATGGGCCGGGAGAGCGAGTGGTGCAAGTCGATCTGGGAGCTTATGGACGCGTGCGACAGCTACATACCTGAGCCGGTACGTGAAGTGGACAAGCCATTTCTGATGCCCATCGAGGACGTATTCACCATCACGGGCAGGGGCACCGTTGTTACGGGCAGGGTAGAGCGCGGGATCATCAAGGGCGGCGACGAAGTGGCGATCATCGGCATGCAGGAAGACATCAAGAAGACGGTAGCCACGTCGCTTGAGATGTTCAGGAAGATCCTTGACGACGCTAGGGCCGGGGACAACGTTGGAGTACTGCTCAGGGGAGTAGGGAAGGACGACGTTGAGCGCGGGCAGGTACTTGCGAAGCCGGGCAGCATCACGCCGCACAAGCACTTCAAGGCGGAGGTGTACGTGCTGAAGAAGGAGGAGGGCGGCCGTCACACGCCGTTCTTCAGCGGCTACAAGCCCCAGTTCTACTTCAGGACCACCGACGTGACGGGAGACATCAAGCTGCCCGAGGGTGTCGAGATGGTAATGCCGGGAGACAACGCGACCTTTGAGGTCAAGCTGATCCAGCCCATCGCCATGGACCAGGGACTTCGCTTCGCGGTCCGCGAGGGCGGCAGGACCGTCGGCGCCGGCGTCGTCACCGAGATACTGGACAACTAGGTTCATAGGGAGGAAGTCACAGTGGCAAAGAAGATCCGGATCAAGC
>Ga0334896_1001249_pt1 | contig 22910 bp, 25 predicted proteins | sample GraSluR3_MG_8_FD_207734 | JGI IMG/M metagenome (GOLD analysis project Ga0334896, IMG submission 207734) | Sludge microbial communities from methane-producing bioreactor in Wageningen University, Netherlands - Granular Sludge_27_06-R3 | ecosystem: Engineered > Bioreactor > Anaerobic >... | reverse complement strand
GGCTTAATGCTATTTAAAGGGTCGCATAAACAAGGGAGGGGCTCTACATCCCCGGCCTAAAGACCGGGGTTTTACGCCCCTCTCCGCACCCCATTCCTATAACCGTATTGGATAACGACGTGAAAAACACGTTTGAGAAGGTATGAGGGTCTGAGACCCTCAGTACTTTCCAAGTTTCACAACAACTTTTCTACCCTTTTCATCAAGCTGTGCATGGACGCCAGGACCGAACGTTTTCCTGAAAAACTGTTTAACGCCTTCCAGTTTGATACCGTCAGTATTGAACTTGGCGCGCCACTCGTCGACCGTGAGCAGGTTGGTGGACACAGGGTCCCCAATAAGGACGCCGCGACCACCATATGTGTTGTTCAACAAGGCAACCAACGCCGTGTCGACTTCAAGATCAAGACCGATCTTGGCAGTATCCCAATTGGTGAACAGGTCAGACAACTGCAAAGACGGGTCGCGAATCTGCACACCACGGGGCAGCAACCGTTCTTCGCCTTCAAACTCGATACAGGGGAGGGCACCCGTCTCTTCCGCTGCTTTATCATCATCTCCACAACAACCAAACGTTTCCATCAGTACACCACCTTGCTGGTTAGAACAACAGTCCCGTCGGCACTGAACCTACTTAAATCGAGAGGACGACCAGTTTCATCAATACCAGTAACGTCTTCTCTCAACGCACCGGTGACATTTGCGCTTACAGCGGAAGTACCAGAGACGTTGTAGGACGTGATCTCGTCGACTGTATCAAGCATCGGGTTCTCGTTCCATACAAATGACGAAGTGATCGTCGCTTTGGTAATATCAGATGCAGCAATGCTATGGAGAACACCAATATCGCCAAACGAAGCGTATCGACCGCCCATACCGTCAAGTTTGAACCCAGAGAACATGGACCGGCGCGAGTCAGACACTTTGATTTGGTGACCAATCACAACTTCACTGTCCGTCCAATACGAACTATCGCCTATTCCATCGAACCTGGTATGCGAACTACCAGATCCGGCACCGGACACATCCATGCTATATTCGAATCCATGACCGGGACTCGCCATTATAGCGAGGACAAGGGCCACGATGCCAATCACGATGACCCACCTAATCTTATTTCTATCCATCATTCCACCACCGATGAGTGCTTTTTATGCCTGTGAACATAGTCAATGATATGCGCCCGGACCACGGCGCTCATGGTCGTTTCCTGCTCGGCACACACGACCTTGAAATCACGAGCAAGACGGGACGGGAGATTCACATGGAACGGGGCTGGCCGAGCTGATACCATGGCATAACATTACGTTGTGTGTTTATATAAACATATGCACATTTGAGTTTATATACTCTTGAAATAACGTTTTAGGTGGAGTTGATAACACGACTGACCTATACGTCAGACGGCCCATCGACTTCTACTTCAACTTCGACACCAACGCCGTGACCGCTGGTGAAGAAATCCGTACCGGAGAACCTGGGTACGGATATGAAGCGGATGGGAGAACGTCTGTGAAGAACTACATGCTCGATAACGAGACTTGTCTCGAGATCGAAGGAATGGAGATCATTGGACCGAACAATGGAACCTACCGCGAAAAACTGAAGGCGGTCAGACTGATCATCGATGGTCAGGAACGAAACCAGATCACGATGAACGAACAGATGGCACCGTTCTACAACGCCGGTACAAGAAACGTTATACCTGACTTCAGAGACTACTACCAGAACGACGGTTACACCCCCATGGTCGGCAACTACGCGTGTACCAACTTCGGGAAAGGCATGCTCGCTGGTGGATCGTCTGCAAACGCGACACCAAAGGTTGGACCTGGCCAGGATCTTCTCGTCAAGGTGCAGATCCCGAGAACGACCGAAGGCGGCGCGGACATCTCGAGCGGGATAATGAGAGTTCGTCTGCACACCATCCAGGTGCGGACAAACGAAAAGCTGATAGAAGTACTAAAACACTACGGCCACATGCCGGACGGAAGTGGCGTAGACGCGAGCTTCACTCTAGGCGCTCTCGAGAACACCGAGGACATGCCGACGAAAATGTTCGAGAAGCGTGTGCCGCTGTCCGGAGACTTCGGACTTGCGGACTGGTCTAGTCTGCACGGCGGGAACGAAGTAGACCTACCATACGTGGAAAGGTACATCACCTACGCACAGAATGCTGCAGCGAGCACGCCGAACTCGTGGTACGACTTTACCATGGAAGGGCAGCGAATCACTAGCGACTTCCAGGAACTCGACTGGAACCTGACTGCCAGAGACGCGATCAGGGTAGAGCACATCGGAGTAATGACCAACAACAACTCCGAGACCATGAGGATGTGGATCGATGGTAGACCCAAGCACCCCGAGTACAGGATCGACCCAGCGACAAACACTCTTCCGATGCCGCAGGGTAGGTTCACCAACGCTCAGCACTTCCAGGGACCGGCCAGGATGTCCAAGTCCTACATGATCTGGAACCAGCACGGTTCTATCCAGGTCAAGGACAATGGCACTGCTATACCAGCATGGACCACGCCACCCACGACCGGCGTCATGGTTGGGGTATGGGGCCACAAGTACCACATGAGGGGGACTGAGTAATGGCATACGCTGAATGGTACGCGACAACGATAGCATCTACAACGAAGTTCGGAACTGCGGGATACTGGCAGGAACTGCCCGATGCGTTCCCGCCAATCATCTACATAAAGAGTGACACCACAGCGACGAACACCAGCAACGACGGGCTATACCTGGAAACCCACAGCACGACTATCAAGTTGGTAACACCAATGAAGGTCGACGAGTTCGTCACGCACGACAAGTGGTTCCGGCAGGACACGGCAGGCTCTGGATCACACGGACCCAAGACGTACAAGCTGTACTACAGGGACATCACCGAAACCGGAAAGATTCCGTGAGCTTTTCACGGAATCTACGAATCTTTTTTTTCAAGCGCGATTTCCAGAAGAGTTTTGTTAGCTGCAATTTCGAGCGCGTGTTCATAAAACCTCCTAGTGCCGAACCATGACTCGATACATTCACGTGCACCTAACTCATCGGTGCGATTTAGACCATTCCTTCGAAGAACGCGATAACCACGGAACGTGCAAGAGTTCAAAAACACGTGGACCGGGTGGAACGCAAGCACTTTTAGACCACATCCGCCCCAATCGGGGTTCAAGAACGGACGACGCTTATGCAGTTCACTTTCCTCGCTCCAGAAATACGGGATCCTGGTAAGATGATGTATACCGTCGTACCAAACATCGAACGGTCGAATGTGCTGCATCTCACCGAGATAGATAGACGAATCGACTTCAAGTCCATAATCAGCGATGATAGCCAAAAGGGTATGATGCTGGTAAGCCCGGTGAGTACGGACACACTTCGCGTTTGGAACGATGGACAACAGGTTGTTCATGATCTCGAACATGTCGCGCCCCTGGGTCGAATCTGGGAGGAAGTTGGGATGGATCCCAACCTCAAACAAGCGAGGCAACTCCAGCATTCGTTGGACGGCTGGGCTATCGTTGGTAACGAACCACGTGGACTTCAGGTTACGACGGATCAAGTCGTCGATGATCGGGGTCATCATATAGTCAGGCGCCCAATCCTGATCGAAGCTGAGAAGAACCCCGTTAATGGTCCCACACCCCATACGGCAAAATGTAACATCCATTGGCCTCTTCCTTGACCGTTTCAAGCGGAATACTGGTTATCTCGTCGAGATCCACAAGGGGTTTAGAAAGGTAACAATGGTTATATTCCTCCGCCCCCCAGCGCCGCTTGTACCGATACGTACCATCGTTACGAGACTTAGACGACTGCCAGTTGAAATACCTGATCCCTCTACCAATGAGATGAGTGAACAACGCATCCAAAAGATAGGTGGTTGGGTTATACTTCCGGCTTGCCGTGGTGAATGCGCTGGTACCGTAATCAGCGATTCCTTCCCCGATCGCGATGAACGTGCCACCTAGAACTTCATCTCGGCTGCGAACGACCCAGAACTCGATATCAGAGTGACCAGACGCGATGTAGTAATTCACGAAGAAATTGTCGGGAAACGGCATCGCTCCCTGGTCAGCACACCGAGACTTGTACACATCCAGCCACTCGCTGAACACTTCTGTAGACGGTGACGTGTCAATGAAATACCTATCGGGTAGCTTAGATATCTCATTCTGGAACGCCATTCGACGGTGGTGGCTAAGTTTCGTCAACGGATGGACATCAAGCTCCGAGATTTGGCAGAAATTGTCCTGTGTATAGAAACCAGGATATGTCTGATATGGTTGAACGGACAGAGGGTGGGTGCCAACAGACATAGCGAGACAACCCTCAACACGAGCGATGTCTTCCATTTCGTCCAAAAGACGGGGTATGTATCTGTCGGGCATACACCCATATCCCATATACGGCATCCCAACAGCGAATTTCCCGAAACTGAACTCCATTATCGCAAAGTTGATCTGGTTATGGTCATCAGAGACAACGTACGTGGGAGAATCGATGATGTCCGCCCAGTACTTCATCATTTGTGGTGGGACCAACCCACCACACATTGCATCCGACTCGCGAAGTGTCGTAATCATCGAATCCCCTGCAGCCCATCAAACCGATTCAGCTCCATCTCTTTCTTGAAGTCTTCAAGGCCTTCCCGATACGAGTACCGCGGGAAGTAACCGAGTTCTCGTTTCGCTTTGGATATGCTGAATATCCAGCTATTCTTGCGGACCTCTTCGATCTCGGGATGAAACTCAATGTCAGAGACCCTACCAGGTTCGCAGAACACGTCGATGATGTGCTGGGCCTCTTCGAGTATGGTCAGACCGGAGCCAGACCCGATGTTGTACAGCCCATTCGCAGAGTCGCTTTTGAGTGAACACACGACGGCCTGGACGACGTCCTTGATGTAGACGAGATCGCGATACGTATCGTGCTTGCCCCAAATAGGAATCGGTTCACCCTTGAGAGCCTTCTGGATGAACTGGTGGAACACGCAATTGTAGAACGTGTCTCGTGATCCATAGCCACGGATTCCAGGAAGCCGAAGTGAGATTCCTTGCATTCCATACTCAAGTGCGTACGCGTTGAGCATGTTCATAGCAGCGATTTTGGACGTGATGTAAGCGATCGTACCGGGTCTCCCAGAATCCCCCCCGCCATAACAGATTGGGGTATCCTCGTAGATGACCTTCTCGTTGCACCGGCTGGTATCGGAGTGAGTCGCGATGTTAACGACTTTCTTGCAGCCAACGCGACGAGCGTACTCAAGAACGTTGTACATGCCTTTTATGTTGACGTCGAAATAGTCTTCAGATGACCATCGTGGAGAATCTATACTGAGAAGACCAGCGGTGTGGACTATGGCATCGGCAGATTTGTACCAATCAGCCAACGCATCCAGTGGAGTGGAGATATCTGTCGAGTAAACAGGAATATCCAGAGACGAGTAGTACTCCATTCCATGGGCGTCATGCACCAACGCGAGCACATCTTCACCATTCTGTACCAATTGATCGACCACATAACGACCAACAAATCCTGCAGCACCTGTAACCAAAATCATACTATATCACCTCGCTGTAGCATCATCCTGAAAAACCACTTCCATCGTTCGCATACGACCTCCGCGCTGTTGTGGCTCTCGACCCACCCAGGGCCAGGGTCATTATACAAACACGCGGGATCAGCATCTTTAAATTCACGGATTGCATCAATCAGCCCCGGCAGCATGTCCTCGAGAGAGTCGTGGACGACGTTATGACCAAGAGAAACAGGATTGACGGTGGTCATGGGTATGTCGGGATACATCATGTAGGTCCACGGACCGAGGTCAGTAACGACCTGCTGACCCATAACAAGCCCCTCAAGACAGTTCAGCCCATACGTCCTCCCGCCAACACTATTGATTAGAACATGCGACTTAGCCTTTGCTTTGATGGCGTCCTCCCACGACTTACCGACTATGAACTCGAAATTAACATCGGGAAACAAATCAATGGCAGTTTTGATGAAATCAGTGTTCTTCTTGGCAGTGCTGGTGGGAGCATGACAGAACGTAACCTCATCATTTCGCTTGATACCCCGAGTAAGATCAGTGATCCGCTTGGAGTCGATTATAACAAAATCAAGTGGAAAGACGAATAGGCGGTTATAGAAATGCTCGCCGGACTTGAACGGGAGAACCACGGGGATACCAGACGCCATCTGTAATCGATGTGTTTCAGCGATGTTGGCAAGCAACATAGTACCAGTACCGCAAATGCAGCAGTTGCCAGGCCGGAGCAAACTAATGAAGGGCAACGCTTCGGTATTGTAAAGTTGGTCACCAAAGATGAAGAAATCGCAGTCTTTAGCGAAGTCCATGATTTCGTCAGGATCTGTTTCGCCGATGCGCCAGTCATACGGATAACCAAGATACGACACGTTGTTCACGAGCTGTTTTGCGTCTATACCGAGGTGATCACGAAACGCCCTGGCAAGGGTGTTCATGAGACCACCGTTATCATACCAGCCAGAGATAAGCATCACACGCATCAAATCAACTCCGCGCGCTCGAGAGCTAAAACGAGACGATTGTATGACCGACCAAGCGAGAAGTACGAACAACGCTCAACACCAAGCTTAGACATGTCACTAGCGAACTCGGGACTGGTAAGAAGTCGCTCAACACGATCGCGGATGCCAGAACAATCAAATGAGCGCTCAACGATGAGCTCAGGAAAGATAATGTTCATGGAATAGGTATTCGCGCACCCAACCGTTGGTATACCAAGAGCAGCCGCATCGACAACGCCACGCCCATACACAACATCCTGTGTAACATCGACGTTAATGAACATGCGAGACAGCAAATCGAGATACACCTCGTAATCATACCGATGATGGATATGATCGAACAACGACTCAATCGACGGAGCAGCATGTGACCGTTCCGAGACATTAACCAGTGACGTGCGAATGCCATATTGCGAACGGAGGGCATTGAGCGCATAAAAGTACGGATACCAGTTATCGTTGTACCGATGATACTGACACGAGATTGTAACAGGCTCTTCCGTGGGCCGGACAGCAACGTGTTCGCGTATACCACCAACATCAACAGGATGAGGCAAGGTATACACCTTCCGACCAAGGTAATCAGAGAGAATACCAGCACCAATTGGTTCAACATGAAAAACCATATCACATTTATCGAGCACAGACTTGAGAATCATGGGGTCGATGTTGTTCCAAAGCGTGACCGCAAAATCAACATTTGCTATGATTTTAGTGTCGCTGTGCTCGCCAAGTACATCACGTAACGCAAGAACGTAGTTACTGTTCCGCGGAGTGTAGTTGACGTGAACAATATCGAACTGTTCGAGTGCATCACGAGACATGTGTGGGAAAATGATGCCATGTCCACCAGCCTGGTTAACAGCTTCGGCCCACTGAAACAAACCGCCTATACCGAAAGAACGAGGACGGTCGACAGCGACAGGGTCCGGAAGAGGTTTAGTCGGATCCACACCATACAAGCAATAACTAAGTTTTCGAGTCATCGAATCACCTGGGGTGCAGGGGTAGCGGAAACCCCGGTCTTTAGGCCGGAGAAGTTGACTTGCCACTCCTAACGTACCATGCAACAGTTTTCTCTATCGCCTCGTCCAGAGACACCTTAGGTTCATATCCGATTAGTTTTCTGGCCAGAGACGTGTCAGCGACCATTTGGCGGACATCGCCGGGACGCTCGCTGTCATGGACGACACTACAGCCAGCATCGAACAGATCAGCGATAGTAACGACCAATTCTTCTATGGTAGTCTCAACGCCACTACCAACGTTAACTGCACGACCATGAGCTCCCTGAGTATGATACAAGCGGATCGCCGCACCGACAATATCTCCAACGTATGAGAAGTCTCTGGTGAACGATCCATCACCATGAACAATCGCTGGTTCACCAGCCATGCAGCGTTTGATGGTAGCAGGAACAACGCCAGCCCACTCAGCCATGTTCTGACGGGGACCAATAACGTTGAACGGGCGAACGATAACATAGTCGATCCCGAACGTTCTACCATACGACTCGACCAACAGGTCGCTGGCCGCTTTGCTGGCAGCATATGGAGTCATCGCATCGAATGGGTGCGATTCGTCCATAGGAATACACCGGGCAGTGCCATACACTTCGCTGCTCGAGAACTGGACCAAGGTATCAGCATACCCATCCCTAACCAGCTCACACATAGAAGACGTAATAGTGGTGTTGGTGTCGTAGGTGTCCTTCGGACTGGATAGAGACGCGGGCAACGGAATGACAGCCAGGTTGAAGATGACATCGACATTACCAAGGGTGCGGCTAAGAACACTTTCAACGTTGCTGTAAATGCGTGCGTCGCGACCAGCGACAAACAACTTGTCGCTTTTGGGGAGGTTTTCGAGCTTGCCAAGAGACATGTCATCGACTACCAACACTTCGTAATTGAGACGAAGGAGCTCTTCGACGAGATGGGATCCTATGAACCCGGCTCCACCAGTTACAAGTGCGGTTTTCATTCCGTCACCTGGAAATACATGTCACCAATCTGCAGGATGGGGGCTTGCATTGCAAAACACCCTTCCACGCGGAGGTCGGTGAGAACATCTGCATCCTCGAGGTCTCGAGTCATAAAATCTATTCCAAGCGAACCGAGCTGTTTCTTGAGTTCGGCGCATCTAGGACACACGTCTGTAGTGTATATAACAAGCATGTTACACCTCATACGATTTTAGCAGGGTTATGATCGATTCAACTACGAACTCCTGATCTTCCTCGGTGATCTCGTGGTGGAGAGGAAGGGTTAACAGATGGTCAGCGAGAGCTCGAGCGTGGGAAAATTCATCACATGAAGCAAACAGATCCGGAAGATAGTAAGTACCAACCTGTGTTTCGATACCGAGTTCTGCGAGATCGTGGATAAGACGGTCACGGTGTGGAACATAAGCACAATACGACTGTGCAGTGCGGTAACCAATGTCGGTTCGACCCCACTTAATACCACAACCATCGCATAACTTATCATACAACCGGGCGAGATGGCGTCGGCGTTCGATTATATCATCGATACGTTCAAGTTGAGCAATACCAAGAGCTGCGTTAATATCGCTAACCTTGAGATTTGTACCACCTGAGAAACCAGGACCGCCAAAGTTCTTATAGCGGCGAATAGAACGTGCAAGGGAGTCATTGTTAGTGACTACCGCGCCACCCTCGCCGATTGTGACGATTTTCCTGGGATGGAACGAAAACACCGTCGCAAACGCACGAGAACCGACATTGTGTCCAGAAGTGTCACATGCACCAAGAGAACATGCAGCATCTTCGATCACGCGAACACCATAGTCACGGGCCTCGTCATAGAACTCAACGGGAAGGGGGTTTCCACCCCAGGAAACAGGAACAACACCATCGATGTTGTTGCAGTGCGCAACACTATCAAACTCGAACTGGTCGACGTTACCAGTGGTGTGATTCACATCACAGAAAACGATACGGCACTTCTTGTTACGGGCAGCGAGAGCGGTAGCGGGATGGCTAAACGCTGGAACGCATATTTCAGCACGGGGAGGGAAAGTCACCATGAGAAGTTCCAAACCAATAGTAGCATTGGGAACCAAAATCGCGTGCTTGACACCAACATACTTGGCAAGGTCTTCCTCAAACTCGGCCACCTTTTCGCCTTCAGTCAGCCAACCACTGTCCATGACATCGAGAACTGCCTGTTTCTCGGCGTCGGTAATCCAGGGTTTGGCCAGTCTAATCTGACGCATCATACACCCCATCAACGATTTCGTCTTCCCACCCAGTGACCATGATAAAATACTCATCGTCCGCATGTGGAGGATTATTTACGAACATGGTATTCAACGCCACAACCGCACTAGAGACCGTGTCGTACTCAACATCGTAAACATAAAGAGCGCCACCATCTGGCTGACCTGCTATCTTATACTTCATCTTAACCTCGGGGCGCAGGGGCAGCGGAGACCCCACCCTTCAGGGTGGGGAGGAGCGTGCCCCGCCAGCTGTTTCGGTTACCGATACACATATATCTAGTCAAGTCTACCACCTAATTACTCAAGAGCTATGCTCCGTCTGGGCACCTCGCAAGAGGTCAGGGCACTCGCCGCTATACGGCAGACACGGCTTCAAGTCCCGGACGTCCTGAGTTTCGAACCAGAACCCAAAATGCCTCGGGAGGCAAGGTGGGAGTAATCCCTGGTCTGACATCCGTATCTGAGGGCACTTTCCGAGGTAGGCCGCTGGGGGTCTCCCCCCATGAGGCTTTACGGAGCCAAAGTCAACCGGCCAAATGTAGTCCAGTTTAACCGGAACTACAAGCCCCTCCCTTTAGGGTGGGGTAGTTGACGCCCACCACTCTTAATCCACTCAGCAATCTCCATATTCTCAACCGCTTCCGAGATAGACACCGGAAACTCATCACCTTCGCGAACGCACCGAACGAACTCGGACAGTTCGTTCTTGAGTGGTTCGTCCTTGGGGACAATTATTTTTTCGACGACGTTCTCCTGACGATACTCGCCAGATCCAAACGAGAACTTGCCTGGAGGCCGGATTATGAGAAGTTCAGAAGTAAGCAGGTTACCAACCAGGGTGTAATCGTCGCACTCAACATATATCTCTCGGATTTTCTCGGCACCGACCCGGCTGGCAGACATCGATACAACGATATCACCGAAATTCATCAGAGCGTGAGCAACACCATCGGACACCGACGATTGTACAGCATCTGGCTCGTACCCAAGGAACCGATGACGCGCCAGGTCGATATCGTGAATCATGAGATCGTCAACGACGGTAGAATCCGAGATCCTAGAAGACCCTGGGTTGTGACGTCGAAATGATATGTATCGAGGGTTGCAAATCAGTTCTGCAATAGCGTTGGCAAGCGGATTGAACCTCTCAATGTGACCAACACCAGATCCTGGATTCGGGTCGAGTGAGTTAATGACATACGCATCTTCGAGAGTACCAGCGATCGGTTTCTCAACCAGGAACGGAACGCATTCTGCAACGACGGCACAAACGACGTCTTTGTGGAGAGGGGTAGGCACACATATACTGACCATGTCACACAACTGAAGCATATCGTGTAGATCAGCAAACGAGTGTGCGCCATATTGTAGCATCCGGTCTGCAGCAGACGGATCCGGATCATATACCAGCACGTCATGCACATCGCGGAGCTCAGAATAAACCCGGACGTGGTTAGACCCCATGCTTCCGCAACCGATAACTCCAACAATCATATATCCTCCGCAATATCAGGCCGTTTAGGAGAAATATCGTTCTGTGCAACGACGGCCATGGTTTTAGCATCGTCTAGTGCACGAGTTATCCTGTTCTTATCGAGAGGGTGTGGGGGAAGGACTACAATAACATCATTGACGACCAAGGTGACGATCTCACCACCTTTCAAACGATGTTGACGAGCCCATTCAATGGGAACGGACACCTGGTACGACCCACTCGCTGCTATTATTGATCGGTTAACAACCTGGACCATGCGATTACAGATGTATTGGTATAGTATTTATAGTTTCCCAGTGGGTAAACAACGGTCGTGATTAAATAGCAACCAGTGCATAAATAATAGCCATGCCCGCATTCGTGGATCCGAAACGTGTTGCGTACTCTCCAGAATCTTTACTGGAGTCGCAAGACGTGAATCCAGTGGCCGTCGGCGGTACCGTGTTCGCAAGGTACCATGACTGGCCACCGTATTATGTAGAGATAGAACGAATGACTGTTGAACATGGCGCACAAGACCTATCCGTAGTGGTGTCAGCAGATGGCTACTCGAGAAAGATGACGTACCACGCGAGGGCAGGTCCACTGGACACGTGGTCAGGACCAATTGCAGACCCGACGAAAGTAACAGTCAGGGACACTGCAGAACTGATGGTCTTGCCAGAAACGGGTGTCGCAGACGCGAACATCACCGCGAGATGGAACATGACCGTGCGGTACCCAACCGTTGCAGACAAACTGCGGCTGGAACAGGCAACATCGTATCCCGTGCCGATGAATGCAGCAGAAAAAGCAATCGTTGAAAAGTACAACATGCGAAACATGCTGAAAATGGGAATGCTGCCAAGAAACGAAGATCTGTTAGGAGACAACGTGTTCAAGTGGTTCGACGAGATTCTGGTGGTAGGAAGACAACTACCAGACATAGCCGATGGTGATGAGTGGATATGTGGCGGGGAAATGAAAGTCCCTTACAGAAAGTGCTTCACACTACTTGGAATAGAGTTTGACGCCACTGCAGCAGCCGCAATCCAGGGAATCGCAAACAACGAACTGTGGATCAAGATAGACCGAGACGCCACGAACGATTACATGGTGCTCGACGCGTTAACGATGCCAACCGACGGAACGTCGGGACACGCAACATTCATGAGCAGACTGTTCATGCCAGCGCTCGAAAAGATGGCAATAAGAGTAGACAACCAGTCGGGGGCAGCAGTTTCAGAAACAGACGACGTGACGATGCGGTTCATATACGGTGTAAGAAGTCTTAACGTATTCGACCACCTGATGTGGCAGTACCCATTCTTCGATGAGAAGGACGAGGACGCTGCAAACGCATTAAACGACGAGTTTCTGCTTACGGAAAAGATCGCGGCTGGACTGATAGACCCACTACAACCAAACCAGATGATGAACCTGAAACTGCCGTGAGGATACAATGTCACGAATTGACGACGTTAGGCAGATGCCCTACGTAGTGGCCGGGTACACGTTTGCGGTAGGGGGAGAAGACGACCTATTACAGCTCGACTTCGAAAGAGACGCTGCACAGGGGTTCGGCACGCCAGCGAAGTCGTTCGTGGTACGAAACACCGGACCAGGTGTAGTATCGTTCATGTTGTCGGAAGACGGAGAACACTGGAGCGGGATAGCAACCGTGCCAGCGGGGAACGTCGAAGGGTACGACTATTTTGATGGCATAACGGTCAAACAAATGAAACTCTGGGCATCGGCAGCAAACACTGTAGTGAGTGTACGGGCAGTGCCCGGAAGGAAGGAGTAACATGCCATTCTTAGAAGGGGTGGGGGGAAAGCTGACCGTCCGGCCAACAATAGAACTGTGCAGAGTAACAGTGAATGGCAAACCAACCCTAACAACTTTAGGAGCAGCGCAGGGATACTCACTACCAGTGTACAACGACGATGACGAAGAGCTGTTCTTCCGCGACTTCATACCAGTGAGATGGAACGGACAAAGCGATTTCACAGTCCGGGTGAAAGGATACCTGGACAGCGCGGAAACAGTGAATGATGATTTCCGACTACAACTTAGCTGGGTAAACAAGTCAGTGGGTTCCGGCGTGATGCCAGCAACCACGACTGATGTTGAAGTAGAAACGAACATAGACACGGGGAGAAGCGCCCAGTACTCAATATACGAAATAGATTTCACGATAGACTGGGATTTGCTGACACCGAACATCGCATCAGGAGATTATTTCGCGGGAAGGCTGAGACGGATAGCAGCAGAAGGCACGGAGATCGATGGAGAATTTGTAGTCGTTGATATAACGATCAGATACAACGTCAACAAAGCGTTTGGACAGTGATCTCATGGTCTACATGGCCCAGTCGAGTATCCGATTCGAGATATCAGAGTTGAACGTATCGAAATCTGGGTGGACAACACTCTTCGTGGACGGTTCGTACACCACGGCAAGCGACGCAAATGATGGATATTCATGGGAACACCCAAAAAAGACGATATCTGGTGCACTGGCAGCAGCGAACCCATGGTGCAAAATATACGTGAAATCGACCGAGTATCCAGAATCAGTGACAATTCCATACGAACACGTCCAGCTAATCGGAATGACCGAAGACGGGCCATCCGTAGCGAAAATCGTAGCAACCGGGGGAACAGGAATAATCATCACAGCCGGTTTCTGCGAAATCATGAACATGGCGGTGGAAGCAACAAACCAGCACGCCATCCAAGCAACATTGCCAGGCCACCATTTCCACAACTTAGCAATAAGCCTGGTAAACACGTCGGGCACCGCGAAATATGGGATATGGGCGAACGACGCGGACAAGTGTGAAATAGACAACTGCCACATAGACGGGAACGGCGACGACGAGGTTATAGGAATATTCGTCGGAGACGATTGCGTAGACGTTAACGTGCACGACAACTACATAGAAGGGTTCGGAGACGGAATAGGAGACGCTGGATGCGTGGCCGGTGTATGCACAAACAACGGATACTGCATCGGAATAGCAGAGTCGGCACAGCGAGTACGAGTGCACGACAACGTGTGCATCGATGGATGCGTGGGGGTATATTTCTACAAAACCGGGGGAGAAGCATACAAAGGGCATTCGATACTACACAACCAATTTTACGAACTGTGCAACTACGATATTTTTGATCAGTTCGACCCGGACGACGACTCTAACCCAAGCGGGATAATGATTCGAGAAAATTTTTTTGGATACTTGGGGTGGTACGGAGACGACGACAGAGACGGCAGAGCCAACTACATGGTAGACGCCGGATCAAATTTTGACAGAGCACCACTAGCAAACCCAAGAGCATGGGAAACGCAGGCGATACAGAGGTCGAACAACATATGAAACGAGAAGCAAAAATCAGACCGAAAGGAGACGGTAAGGGAAAACTGAAACCACGCAAATTGAAAGGAACACTATGCGGAGAACCACACACATTCACTATCCAGCCAGAGGCACGCAGAATTGATCCTGCGAAGTGGGAACTACCCAAACCACCGGAAAAAGAAATGCCACGCAGAAAGAAACAAGGGGTGAGGTGATGAGAACAGACCCATACGCAGGAGTACCGAGCCACACAAGCATGGTAGACGGGTTTGACGACGCGGACATCGACTCAGCAGTATGGGGAACCAAAGTAGAAAACGGCGGATCTGGAGTGGACGAAGCCGGGGGATTCCTAACCATTGCAAACGCGGCAGGCGCAGCAGGAATTTCGTACTTACCATCGGCACGCGAGTATGGAAACTACACGATCTGCAACGTTGGTATAACGGTAGTGGACGGAGAAGCAGCAGGAGACGGCGAACGATGTGAAGCGTCTCTAGTATGGTACAAAGACGCGGATAACTACATCAAATGGGGAGTGTACAGAGACACAGGCGGAGCAGTAAACTCGTCTGGGTATTTGCGGTACAACATCGGCGGAGCGGGCGAGGTCGCAACCGATATAACAAGCGCAGTTATAGACAACGATGAACACACATTTAAACTAATCAAACACGAAAGCCAAATAGAGATTTATTACGATGGTGAATATCAGACAGGATTCGCATTTACAGACCTAATCAACTACAACGTCAGACTCGAAGCAGGAACGGAGAACGCAGGCGACACGATAGACATCAATTTCGACAATTTCAAAATGCTAAACGCGGTCGATCCGTTCGGAACCGACCTATCCGGGGTGAACTCCGACCTAACAACCATATTGACGAGATTCTCTGCAGTAAGAGCCGGATATATTGACCTACTCGCAGACGGGACCGTCGGCCTGGCCGCAATCGAAGCTTTGGTAGACGACCTAGAAACAAGGTTATCAGCAACAAGGGCTGGGTACTTAGACTACCTAGCAAACGGGACATACGGGTTATCGGCACTGAACACGGACCTGGATGCGATAATAGCATCGCTTGCAGGAGGAACAGTAACAGTTGGGACGGGAACAATGACCCTAACCAACACCAACGCGGTAGCATTGGAGTTCAAAACAGGCACATGGGGATCTGCGTTTGAGTTATCCTTTTTCGCAGACCTAGATAAAGCGACAACAGGATTTGTAGATCGCGCGGCAGCGGACACAATACTCGAAGTATCCTATTTCAGCAAAATCGAAAGTGCATACCCGGACTTACCACAAGACATATTCGCATACCAGGAAGGAAACACAGTAGACCGAAACATAACAATAGACTTCCTAAGATGTGGTTCGGATACCAAAATAGTGCTACAATTGGACAAAGTCCCAACCGCCGCCGTTAGCATACCATATCGATATATCGTAAGGAGGATTAAGACATAGCCGTGGTATCCGGTAAGCTGGCAAACCTAGCAGCGCCGCGCCAGATAGCACTGACCATTTTCAGAAATCCAACTGGTTCGGCACTAACAGGGTACAGAACGACGTTGGACCCAGCAACGATAGCCAGCAAACTAAACCCAGGAACCGCGCCAGAAATGATCCAGATAGCCACACCAGACGACCAGATTATCCAAGCGAAATGGCAAGAGAGTTACGGGACAGACATAGACGATTGCAAAGTGTGGGCTAAGATTTCACCAGGCGCGAACGCACCAACCCCAATTATAGTGTACGACACACCACCAGGAGGCGACGAGGACAACGAAGACGACGAGCACAAAACAGTAGTAACAGACATCACACTAGAAAAGGGATACGCGGTACATCTACTGTATGCTGGTGGGGCAACACCAGACGGGTGGACGCTGGAGTCGGGAGCCGGAGGATATTTTGAAGACCAGTTTCCAGTAGGGGCACAAGCCGGACTAGTTGCAAACGAAGACGAAAACGGACCAACCGCAACGCTGGTAAGTTGCGGCGGATCAAGCAGAAACGATGTGCAATCGGAGGATATTAACGATTCAATGGACGCGTTGCACACACACGGGCAAGGAACAATTAAAGCGGGAACATCAAACAACGTGCCGTCATACATGGCACTAAAAGTCATACGACAGAACAAAATAAAAGCATCAATACCGAAAGACGCTATAATAATATTTGACGCAGCCGTCCCATCGGGATTCACACGATATTCAGGAGCAGACGGATACTACATAAGAGGAGGAGGAACCGCAGGAGCAACGGGAGGCGCCGCCACCAGAACATTCCCAGTATCAGGGACCACCGGGGCATGGGGAGGCACAGCAAGATGTGAAACAACGGAATTTTGGAGCAAACGCACGGACAATGTTCTCCACACCCACACATTTTCAGCGAACTCTGCAGCGATCAACAACGATCCACCATACATAAACGTGATACTCGGCAAGGCAAATGCAGACCTGGCATACATCCCAGAAGGAGCAATTATAATGTTCGACGAAACACCACCAGCAGCAGACTGGGAGGTGTTGGCATGGGGAGGCAAACTGCTAAAAGGCGCAGCATCGTATGGCGGAACGGGAGGACACGCAACGAACACGCCATCAAATCTAACCGCGAACACGGGATACACATCGGTAGGATCCGACTGTCAGGCAGACATTGGCACGGGACGTATAAGCTCCTCAACTCACCGACACTCAATGACATTCAGATTCTCCGCGGTTTCAACTTATCCGAAGTGCCGACCAGTGATTTTCGCCAAGGCCAAGCACCAGATAGACTCCGACGGTGAGAGCGCGTGTGTGATACAAAACAACATTAACGTCATTGCAGGAAGCGCATATCACACGCTGTACTCAAGTTCAGGAAGACACATAGCAATAAGAAATAAAGGAAATGACCAGGGCGAACTGCATTGCTGTTTCGCAGCGGACGGTGGATCGGGAAAAGATTACGTATACCACGGAAAATCAGTTGATGGTGGGAAAGAATGGACAATAGAACGAATAGACGCCACAACCAATTGCGAACAAATAATGGCAGACATAGTAATAGACAAAAACAATAACATACACTTTGTGTGGGCGGAATCGGACAACGCCGATCCAGCGCACAGACAAATAAAGTACAGGAAACTAAGTTCAGCAGATGCATGGGGTTCGGTAGAAACGGTATCGACTGCAGGAAATCCATATTTCCAAGCAGACCCATGCATACAAGTAAAGAACGATGGAACAACGATAGGAGTGGCATGGGTAGGATGGGGATGGGGAGACCTAGACGCATTTGATTTAGCATATAGAGAACGAACAACAATAGCATGGGGAGCAGAAGAACGCATAACATCAAACGCGGACGCAACGCATGACTACAGAATACCAGCAGTAGATTTCGACTCAGATGATTATCCACACATAGTAGCAGACCATGGAAACTCGCTAGTATGGAACGACTCAAACATGTACTACTGGCAAAAAACCGCAGGGGGATGGCAAGCACCGGAACAGATAAACAATGATGCAGGGGACAACAACCTAACAGAACACAACTCAAATATACTAATAGACGAGAATGATTACATCCACGTAGCATACATAACATCAGAAGCAGGTGGAACACTAGACGTATGTTACAAGAAAAAAGCACGGGGAGGCGCGTGGCCAGCGAAGGAAATAGTAGCTGCGAATGGTGGAACACGACGACATTACGCGCCACAAATACAACTTAATGGTGACGGGAATATATATTGCGTCTACACGATAAAATACAACTCAAATAGCAACTACGCAATAGCGTACAAAACAAAAACGACGAGTTGGCAGTCGGAAACAATGATAAAAACCGGCACGGGGAGACATTTCAAGTATGCACAGATGTTATGGAGCAGGCAACCACTGAGAACAGGAATATATCAATCGCTATCACAACAGTATATGATAGTGATATACACATCAAATCCATCAAATGACGAGTACGTAGGAGACATTGAATTTTATGCAGAACCGACGACTGTTGTGGGAGACATACCAGACACAGTAACCACAGAAACATACCGCACGAAACGCCGGGGGGCGCTATGCAAAACAAAATTCCAGAACAAGGCCGCGCCATCGAAGATATCGTAAACTATATATACGATTATAGACACCATACCGACTATGGCGACCACAGTGCAAGTAACGGTAAAAACAAGAGATAAATTGAAAGGCATGGGGAAGAAAGGGGAATCATACGACGACATAATCAACAAACTGATAGACAGAGCAGAGGGAAAAAAATGAAATGGATCGTGATGATATGGCTGATAACGGGGCTATCAAGCGCAGCCGGTGCAAGCGAATTGTTCACAGACACCGGACCAGAGAGATGGGCGATAGACGAATGGAACAGCACCATAACAACGCAGCAACCATGCAACAATAGCACGGAAATGGACAATATACAAGAAATACTAAACAAGTACTACCTGGCGAGTGACATAGTAGACAGCAAGTTCGACTGCTCGGATATATCGGAAATAATATGGTACGTACTAGAAACAAATGAATATGACTGCAGTGTGGTAGCCAACGCTGGAATCTACGAAGGGAACGAATCATACCACATGTTCGTGTGGGTAAAAGAAAACGACGGTGTAATCGTGGTAGAACCAACGTGGCAAGCCGACCCAAAGAAAAGAATAGGAACGGTACTACGAGACACGACGGAAGACGATACATTCTACCTACACGCATGGGAGTTTGGAGACCCGGCAGAATTCATAGAGATGACAGGATTAACAGGAGATATGATGGGCGTCACAACAGAGACGACGATAACAGACCTACAAATAAGAAGAATATACACTGAAGAAGAACTGGAGCAACATCAGATAGAGATATACAGAATACTACATGGGGATGATTAATACGATAGCAAGATACGCAATAGATTTTATATTTCGTTTCGAAAATGATAACCTGGGTGTAGCAGAACTGGTCCGGACGGGAGACACGGCAAGCTTCTACGTGTTGGTGGACGGAAACAGGCAACCGAGTTGCCTGAAAATACCACCACGAACGGTGCTGGAAATCGAAGGTGTAGAAATATACTTAACACCAACAGCAGGAGACGAAATCCACTACTATAAGCCTCTGGAATATGTACGACTTGAAGTAAACGAGGAAGAAATCGAGAACATAACTTTCAACGAACTGATGGCACCATTCTTCCCTGCAGGCGGAATGTCGGTAGGGAAACCAGCGTTTAGAGACGCGAGCACATGCATAAACATAGGGAAAGCTCTGCTGGCAGGAGGATCATCTGCAACACCAACAATAAAATTGCGAGCAGGGGACGAACTGAGAGTAGTGGTGAAATCACCAAGAGCGATACGCGGGGGAGTTACAATTGATGAAAACCTGTTTGTACGGGTACATGTATGCACTGCCGACGAAACAGACCTGGCAACAAAATACCCGGACGGATTCATCGACCAGAGCATACCAGGTTACCCCAAACGCGTTCCAGCAACAGTAGAAGAATGGATTCAGTGTCACGGCGGAAGAGAAGTCAAAATGCCGTGGGTTGAAAGATACATAACGTACGCCAAAAACTGCAAAGACACCGAACCACACATACCATACGTGATGTCAAAACGGATGCAAACCGTCGACGAAAGCTGGATGAGCCTGGAATGGGAAGTGAAAAACGGCGACATCGTACAACTAGCACACATAGGTGTATCGGAAGACGAAACCAACTTCTACCACTCACCACCAAACATATCGTACATCAAAGTGCCACACTACCCGGAAGAGCTACTCGTGTTCCCAAACACCCCATACCAGCAACTGTCCAAATACCCATTTCCGTTATCGCACACGCTAGACCCAATCTACGGCGGGCCAGGGGAGCTATCAATACCAGTAACGCTGTACAACGAAAACGAGAGTATCACAATACGAGACAGAGGAACCGCAGCGACGGGGTGGTCAACGACAGAGGTAGGATTCATTGTAGGAGTATGGGGGCTTCGATATAAACTCTACTAAAATATCATTATGCATGATAGTCCGCAACGAAGAGGAGACGTTGCCAACCGCATTGGCAAGCGCGAAAACACTGGCGGACGAAATAGTAATCGTGGACACAGGATCAGAGGACGACACAATAACCGTGGCAAAATCACTCGGTGCGAAGGTGATAGAAGGCGGAGACCGGATGCACAAGGGCGAATCGCGCAACATAGCAGCAGACAACGCAACGGGAGACTGGATCGTAGTGCTAGATGCAGACGAAACGATCCGCGATCCGGCCAGACTGAGAGACCACATAGAGAACACCGACGCAAATGCAGTATTCATAAAAATGTCAGACGGGACGAGAAAATGGCATCAGATGAGAGCGTACAGAAAAGGAAAATGTGAATACCGATACAGGGCACACGAAGTGCCAGTTTGCCGCGGGAAAGCAGACTATACTGAATTTATATTCGACCACCACCAACCGACCGGAAGGTGGCCATGGAAACTAACTTACACAATGGACAGACTGCTGCTGGACGTCGCGGAGAACCCAACCGACCCAAGACCACTATTCTACTTAGGACGGCAATACTCGTACTTGAAAGAATATCACAAGGCAATAGAAACGCTAAAAAAATACCTGGATGTGGCACCGACCGGATTCGACGCGCAAGATGCATGTTTGACACTAGCGGCATGTTTTGATGCGCTAGGAGACGAAGCAGCGAGCATAGAAAGCATATACAGAGCATGCGTCGCACAGCCGAGAAACAGGTGGCAATGGTACTTACTAGGTTCAAAATACTACAAGAACGGAGCATACGACCTGGCGACAGGGATGTTAAAAATCGCGCTCGAGATCAAAAAAGAGGTCGGATACGAAAGAACAAACGAAGTAGACATACTAGACTTACTCGCGCGATGCTTGTGGAAGCTACACCGATTCGAAGAGGGCGCAGGATTCGCAGAGATGGCCGTAGACCAACGACCGCACGACAAACGACTACTAACCAACCTAGACTGGTTCAAGTCCAAACTGGGCGACATGGACGCGTTCTACAGAGTGTACGGACCAAACGCACACACCAACCAACCGAGACACGAGATAATTGCGTCGTTGGTAGAAGGGCCACGTATATTAGACATCGGGTGCGGGACAGGGGATCTACTACTTCTACTAGAGGGAGATGTACACGGAACGGACGTGTCTGCAACTGCATTGGGAATGGCAAGAATCCGGGGAGTAGAAGCAACATTGCATCATACAGAAGAAGTGCCAACCGGACCCTGGGACACGATCATAATATCGGAGGTATTAGAACACATAGACGACACAAAAATGGTTTCAGCGGCGCTGAAAGAACTAAATCATGGAGGGAAATTAATAGTTTCCGTGCCAAACAGAAACCGAGTCCCAGACCCGAACCACGTGAGAGAGTACACCGAAGAATCACTACTAGAGTTGCTGGGTGGTGGAGAAATAATTCCGTGGGAAGACTCATATAGAATACTAGCAATAAAGAGGAAGTAGATGGCATACGACCCAAGAGTGGTGGCCAGGCGAGAAGAACTGCTTGGAAAGAGACACAATCTGACAGCCGCCGCAAACCCAACGGTTGCAGACGACGAAGTAGACCACTACAGGGCGGGGTCCGTATGGTTTAACCAACTGACAACCCAAATTTTCATGTGCCTGGACGCAACAGAGGGAGCTGCGGTCTGGGAAGATTTGACCGAACAAGGACCGACGGGACCAACGGGACCAACAGGACGAACTGGTCCAACCGGGGGGGTAACTGGATCAACTGGCCCGACCGGAGCCACGGGACCGACAGGTCCAACTGGAGCTACGGGACCAACCGGTCAAACCGGTCCTACAGGACCGACACAGGCGGGTCCAACTGGTCATACGGGACCGACGGGACCAACTGGTCATACGGGACCGACGGGACCAACTGGTCATACGGGACCGACGGGACCAACCGGTCAAACCGGTCCTACGGGACCGACACAGGCGGGTCCAACTGGTCATACGGGACCAACGGGACCAACCGGTCAAACCGGTCCTACGGGACCGACACAGGCGGGTCCAACTGGTCATACGGGACCGACGGGACCAACCGGTCAAACCGGTCCTACAGGACCGACACAGGCGGGTCCAACTGGTCATACGGGACCAACGGGACCAACAGGTGCAACGGGACCAACCGGTCAAACCGGTCCTACGGGACCGACA
>Ga0334896_1001247_pt1 | contig 22950 bp, 9 predicted proteins | sample GraSluR3_MG_8_FD_207734 | JGI IMG/M metagenome (GOLD analysis project Ga0334896, IMG submission 207734) | Sludge microbial communities from methane-producing bioreactor in Wageningen University, Netherlands - Granular Sludge_27_06-R3 | ecosystem: Engineered > Bioreactor > Anaerobic > Unclassified... | reverse complement strand
GGCGCCGAAGGAGCCGGCGGCTGCGTCCCCACCCGCGTCGATCACCGACGTGACCCACGCGATCGACCTCGATCCGCACGACTGGTACTGGGCCACGTGGCGCGAGCTCGAGCCGCTCGAGCTTCCCGAGCCCGCGCCCTTCGATCTCGACGACTGCGTGCGGCGCCTGGGCAAGATCCGTACGTTGACCCACGGGTGGCATTGGGCCTGGGACCAGGCCGGGCTGGCGCCGGCCATGTCGCGCGAAGAGGCGTGGTTCTGGTTCACGGCCATGACCGAGCGGTCGGGCAAAGAGCCCCGGCCCAAGCAGATGGCCAAGGAGATGGCCAGGAGGACGATTCGCAGCGAGCTGTCGGTCGACGAGGCGCGAACGCGGCTCCAGGACAGCGCCCGCTTGGTTCCGGCCGAGGTCGTGGCGTGTCTGGCCAATCTGCTTTCGCTGGGCGCCCTGCTCGAGTTGATCCTCGGGCCGTTCGAGGTGAAGGAACAGTATGCGTCCCACCATTTCGCCCGCAACGAGCTGCTTGCGCGGCTTGCCGAGGGGATGCGCCGGAGGGTCCGCTACCTGCCGCAGGCCGATCGGAAGCGGATTCGGGATCGCGTCGCCGGCAGAGTGACGCCGGCCGCCGACTCGCGCCATCCCTACGAGCCCGCCCCGGTGGAGTTCTATCTCGGGGCCTCGGTGGGCCTCGGCCAGCAGCTCGAAGCCGTGGTCGCGGCCTGGCCCGACGACGAGTTCGGCAAGGCCGATTGGGACGACCACTACCGCCGGCCGCAGGAGCTGGTATTCGGCCTGGGCGACGCCAAGGCGGTCGAGCATCACGCGCGGCGCCTCAAGCTGCGGCTCAAAGAGCCCCGCTACATCCGCGCCTGGCTGGCCCATACGGAAACGGCCGCCCTCGACGTCATCCGCGACACGATCGCCGCCGAGACGAACCGGGACAAAGCGGCCGGGTTGATCGAGGCCTTTTCGCTGGTCCGCGCCCCCGAGGCGGCGCCCATGATGCTCGATCTGAAGATCAGCTCGAAGGTCGCGAAGCAGGCCCGGGAGTGGCTCGACCGCTACGTGGGCTGCGCCGTGACCGGGGCCGTCCCCGCCGCGGCCCGATCGGGCAAGCTCGCCGACGCGGCGATCGAGTATCTTCGCGACAAGAAGCGTCAGGGCCATCTCCGGTTGATCGAGGCCGCCGTGGACAATGCCCCCGCCGAGGCCGCCGACAAGGTGCGCCGCGAGGTGATCGATCGGGAAGAGAAGGTCTACGAGCCCTTCGACGCGAAGAGCACGCCCAAGTGGCTTGCCGGTGCCCTCGCGCAAGCGGCGAACCTCCAAACGGGGAAGCTGCCCGCATGGGCCGATCCGGCGGTCGCGCCTCCCGTGCTGGTCGACGGGCGGCGTCTGAGCGACGAGCAGATGCAGGTCGTGCTCCAGGCGATCGGGCAGGGCGATCCGGCCAAACCGCATCCGCTCGTCTCGGCACTCCGCGAGAAGGCCGACCGCGGGTCGCTGGCGGCCCTGGCCTGGCACCTGTTCAGCCGCTGGCTGGAAGACGGCGCGCCCGCCAGGGAGAAATGGGCCATGATGTCGCTCGGCCTGTTCGGCAACGACGAGATCGCGTTGAAGCTGACCCCCATGATCCGCGCCTGGCCCGGCGAAAGCCAGCATCCACGGGCCGTGACCGGGTTGGAATGCCTGCGGGCCATCGGCACCGACACCGCCCTGATGCAGCTCAACGGCGTGGCCCAGAAGGTCAAGTTCAAGGGTATCAAACAGAAGGCCATGGAATTCATGGAAGCCATCGCCCGCGACAGGAACATGAGCCGCGCCGAGCTCGAGGACCGCATCGTGCCCGACTGCGGCCTGGACGAGCGCGGCACGCGCGCGTTCGATTTCGGCCCGCGCAAGTTCTTCTTCGTGCTGGGGCCCGCGATGAAACCCCTGGTCCGCGACGCGGAGGGCAAGATCCGCGCCGATCTGCCCAAGCCGGCGGGCAAAGACGATCCCGAAAAGGCCCCGGCCGCCCTGGCCGACTGGAAACTGCTCAAAAAACAGATCCGCGAGGTCGCCAAGGTCCAGGCCCTCCGGCTCGAGCAAGCTATGGTCACCGGCCGGACCTGGCCCGTCGACCAGTTCGCCACGCTGCTGGCCCGCCACCCGCTGATGACGAACCTGGTGCGCCTGTTGGTTTGGGTCGGGCTGGATGCCGGCGGCAAGCAGATCACGACGTTCCGCGTAACCGAAGAGCAGGAGTATGCCGACGTCGACGACGGGCCGGCCTCGCTCGACGGCGTGGCGTCGGCCGCGATCGCCCATCCCCTGCACCTGACCGACGAGCAGAAGTCGCGATGGGGCGAGCTGTTGGGCGATTACGAAATCATCCCCCCGTTCCCCCAACTCGGCCGCGAGACCTACGGCCTCGAGAAGGGCGAGGCGGATCAGGACCAAATCACCCGGTTTGCCGGCATCGAGCTTCCCGCCGTGTCGCTGGTCGGCACCTTGGACCGGCTGGGATGGAACCGGGGCATTCCCGAAGACGGAGGCGTGTTCCACGAGCACAGCAAGCCGTTTTACGGCGCCGGCGTGACGGCGATCGTCCAGTACCCGGGCGTGCCCATCGGGTACATGGAGGGCTGGGAAGACCAGACGATCGAGCGATGCTTCTTCCTCCCCGGCACGTACATGCCGCGCGACTACCCCGACCACAAACGGCGGGTCAAGCTCGGCAAGGTCGACCCCGTGGTGATCAGCGAGGTGCTGCGCGACCTGACCGCGCTGGCGTCGAAGGGCAAATGAGGCTCGCCGGTGGGGTCCTCTTCAACCCGGCATGGTGAAAAGTCAGCGGTAGAAGTGGTTTCCCGTCTTGTCCCACACCTCGAATGCGGAGATCCCCCTTTGATCCCCGATCCGATTCGGCCAGAATGGATCGTTTGATGGGCGGACGGGGGGCTCGCTGGGCTCGACCCCGGCCACTCCGACGCAGTATGGATTATTTGACCGACGAACTGGGGGCTCGCTGCGCTCGACCCCAGCCACCCCAGCCACCTTGGGTACCCCAGCCACCTTGGGTGCCCCAACCACCCCAGCCACCTTGGGCAGCCCAGGAGCCCCTTCGAAGAGCCGTGAGCACTTCCCACGCAAGACGGGTAACGGAGATTCACCTTCCATGACCACGGACGAACCCAATCGCTCGGTCGACTTCATTCGCGAACGAATCATCGACGACAACAAGACGGGCAGGTGGGGCGGGCGCGTCCATACGCGGTTTCCGCCCGAGCCGAACGGATACCTGCACATTGGGCACGCCAAGTCGATCTGCCTGAACTTCGGCATCGCCCAGGAGTTCGGCGGAAAGTGCAACCTCCGGTTCGACGACACGAACCCCACCAAGGAGGAGCAAGAGTACATCGACTCGATCAAGGAAGACGTGCGCTGGCTCGGGTTCGACTGGGGCGACCGCGAGTTCTACGCCTCCGACTACTTCGAGCAGTTTTACGAGTGGGCGGTGCAGCTCATCCGACAGGGCAACGCCTACGTCTGCGACCTCGGCGCCGACGAGATCCGCCAATACCGCGGCACCCTGACCGAGCCCGGCCGGAACAGCCCCTACCGCGACCGGTCGATCGACGAAAACCTCGACCTGTTCGAGCGGATGCGGGCCGGCGAGTTCCCCAACGGCTCCCGCACGTTGCGCGCGAAGATCGACATGGCCCATCCCAACCTGAACATGCGCGACCCGGTCATGTATCGCATCCTGCACGCGACCCATCCCCACACGGGCGACCGGTGGTGCATCTATCCGACCTACGACTGGGCCCACGGCCAGGAAGACTCGATCGAGCGGATCACCCACTCGATCTGCACGCTCGAGTTCGAGAACCACCGGCCCCTGTACGACTGGTTTCTCGACGCCCTGGGCATCTACCACCCCCAGCAGATCGAGTTCGCCCGGCTCAACCTGACCTACACGGTGATGAGCAAGCGCCGGCTGCTGCGCCTGGTGCAGGAGGGACACGTTCGCGCGTGGGACGATCCGCGCATGCCGACGATCAGCGGACTCCGCCGCCGCGGCTACACGCCCGAGGCGATCCGCGAGTTCTGCGGCCGCATCGGCGTGGCCAAGTTCAACAGCACGATCGACATCGGGGTGCTCGAGCACGCCCTGCGCGAGGATTTGAACAAGCGGGCCCCGCGGGTCATGGCCGTGCTGCGCCCGCTGCGGGTCGTCATCGAAAACTATCCCGAAGGCCGGGTCGAGTCGATGCAGGCGGTCAACAATCCCGAAGATCCCGGCGCGGGAACCCGCGAGGTGCCGTTTTCGCGGGTGCTCTACATCGAGCGCGACGACTTCATGGAAGATCCGCCCAAGAAGTTCTACCGGCTGGCGCCGGGCCGCGAGGTGCGCCTGCGCTACGCCTATTTCGTCACGTGCACCGGCGTGGTCAAGGACGAGGCGACCGGCGAGGTGGTCGAGCTGCGATGCACCTACGATCCGGCCACCCGGGGCGGCGACGCGCCCGACGGGCGCAAGGTCAAGGCGACCCTGCACTGGGTGTCGGCCGACCATTCGCGCCAGGCCGAGGTGCGTCGGTACGACCATCTCTTCACCAAGGAAGATCCCGACGACGTGGCGGAAGGCGAGGATTTCACCGCCTACCTGAACCCCAACTCGCTCGAGATCCTGGCCGACTGCCGCGTCGAGCCCGGCCTGGCGCGCGCCGAGCCGGGCGAACGCTACCAATTCGAGCGCCTAGGGTATTTTTGCGTCGATCCCGATTCGACGGCCGAGAAGCTCGTGTTCAACCGCACGGTCACGCTCCGCGATCCGTGGGCCAAGATCCAGAAGGCGGGCAAGGCCGACCACTGACCGAGGCGCCCCGAAGGGAGCCCATCGTCCCAAAGGAACCCATCGCATGAAACGATTTCTGCTGGCGGTCGTCGTGGCAGCGAGCCTCATCCTGCCGGGCGGATGCTGAGGCCGAAGGTCGTGCGGGCCCGTGTCGGGTCCCCGAGCCGAAACGTCGGGCCGGACCGTGGTTGTCGGGGCCCCGCGCCCCTTGCCCGATGCGCCCGATGGCGCATAATGACCCTCGGCGCGCAGCTCGGCGGCGCGTCGGCCACCGCCGCCCGCCATGTCCCCGTCCCATCGCTTTTCGCTACGGAAGGAACGGTTCCATGCCGCTTGTCGTCGTCGGATCAGTCGCCTTGGACAGCGTGGAAACGCCGACCGAAACGCGCGAGAACTTGCTGGGAGGCTCGGCCGTCTACTTCTCTTACGCGGCCAGCTTCTTCACGCCCGTCCGCCTGGTCGGGGTGGTCGGCGACGATTGGCCCGCCGAGCACACCAGGCTGCTCGAATCGCGCCACATCGACACGGCCGGGCTCGAGGTCCGCCGGGGTGCCAAGACCTTCTTCTGGCGCGGCCGCTACTTCGAGAACATGAACGACCGCGAGACGGTGGACGTCCAGTTGAACGTCATGGAGCACTTCGACCCCGTGCTGCCCGAGGCGTGCCGGCGCTGCCCCTTCCTCTTTCTGGCCAACGGGTCGACCACGATCCAGCTCAAGGTGCTCGACCAGTGTCCCGGGGCCACCCTCGCCGTGGCCGACACGATGGACCTTTGGATCCGCACCGAGCGGGAGGAGCTCAACGACCTCTTGCGGCGGATCAACGGGCTGGTGCTCAACGACAGCGAGGCCAAGCTGCTGACCGGCGACGACAACCTCGTGCGGGCCGGCCGCGCCGTCTTGGACCTGGGCCCGCAGTTCGTCGTCATCAAGAAGGGTGAGCACGGGGCCATGTTCTTCAGCAAGCACGAGACCTACGTGCTGCCCGCCTATCCCACGGCCGACCTGGTCGATCCCACCGGGGCCGGCGACAGCTTCGCCGGCGGGATGATGGGCTACCTGGCCGAGCGGGGCAACTTCGACCCCAAGACCCTCAAAGAGGCCATGGCCTACGGCACCCTGGCCGCCAGCTTCACCGTCGAGGATTTCAGCCTCGACCGGCTCCAGAAGATCGACCGCGCCGACATCGAGCGCCGCATGGAAGAATATCGCCGCATGCTCACGTTTTGAGGGCCGGGCTTAGCGAACCCCGGCCGCCAGGATGTCGATGGTTCGCGCGATCTCCTTCCGGTTTTCGAGCAGCCCGGCCGGGTCGCGGTTGAAATAGTGCGAGTCGATCAGCACGCTCGGCGCGATCGCGAGCAGGGCCTCGGCCCGGCGGCGAAGTTCGGGGTCGCTCGTCGCCTTGGCGCGGCGCGCCAGCTCGGCCAGATAGCCGTAGTCGTCGAGCCCGTCGCGCAGGACCTTCAGGCGCAGGGTCGGGTAGGGCCCGGGATACATCAGGTAGCCGTTCCCGTTGTGGATGCCGCCGTAGGGAAACCCCGAGGGCTTGTCGCCGAGCTTCCAGCCCGTCTGCTCCCAGTCGCTGCGGTCGATTTCCCTCGAGGCCCACTGCCGGTTGCCGGCCCAGATGAACATGCCGGGGGTCTGGTACTTCCAGGCCAGCCAGAGGGCCAGGCGATGCTCGATCGCTTCGTTGTCGATCTGCATGTTGGGGGCATGCACCAGGGGGCGCACGAAGTCGATGCGGATCGGCAGGTGGCAGTAATAGACCCAAAGCTCGGCCCGGCCGCGGTTGTTGCGGGCGAAGTCGATGCCCCGGCCGCTCGACAGATCGGTCATCCACACGTCGCAGCCCTCGTCGATCCCCGCGTGGTGCTCGCTGGCCAGGTACACGCGAAGGCCCGGATAGCGCGAACGAATCTCCCGGCAGAAGGGCACGTTGCGCTCGGCGAACTGGGCCGCGTCGGGCTCGTCCTGGTTCGAGTAGACGATGGCCCGATCGAGCCAGCCCTTCTCGCGCAGATGCTCCACGAGCGGCCCGAGCTTTTCGACGTCGCCGCGAGGCGAGGGGACCTCGAACAACTGAAGCCCCCGCTCGAAGCAGAAGGCCAGGTTCTCGTCGAGCAGATCGAAGTCGGGCTTGTCGAGCGAGACGAACGCCGTGCCGATCGACACGGGATCGACCCCGTGGGCGAGGAACTCGGCCGCCAGGTCGCGGTACTCGGCCGGCGTCATCTTCTCGCCCGAGGGCCACGTGGGCGAAGTCCACACGGCGATGGGAAACGGCACGCGGTCGGGCAGGGCGAACCCGTGCACGTGCAGGGCGATTTCGACGGGAACCGACCGGCCGTCGACCCGCAGCTCGATCCGCCCCGAGTAATCGCCCGGCCGTGCATCGACCGGCACCTTGACGTCGACCCAGAACAGCCCCAGGTCGGTCCCGCCGATGGCGATCGGGGCGTTCGGCAGCAGCGCGTCGGGCCACGCGCCCGTATAGAGGCTGGGATACCGGGCCGGCACCGTGTCGACGTATCCCACGCGGTACACGCGGATCATGGCGGCGGGGATCGTGCCCCGGCCGCCGGCATGGCGCAGGTCGCGCGGTTCGAGCACCACGTCGGCCAGGGCCTTGCCCACGTCGGGGATCACGGCCACCTGAAAGCTCTCCGACTCGTTGCGGGCCGCCTCGAGGGCGATCGACGTGCCGTAACGGCCCTTGAACCAGTACTTGTTGCGGGGCACCTTTTCGAGCCCGTGCTCGATGCCGACGAAGAAGTCGCCCGGCGCGGCGTCGCCCAGGGCCCGCCGAAACTCGGCCCGGGCCGCCACGAAGCGTCGCAACTGGTCGGAGAAGGGCAGGCCCCAGTGATCGACCGTGTCTTGCATCGCCTGTTCTTCGGCGGGCAGCGATTGCAGAAACTCCTTGTCGACCACCTGCCCCGGCGCCGGCCGGCAAAGCAGCAGCCATGCGAGCACAATCCCACACGGGCGAACGAACGATCGAAGATTCATCGGCGACACTCCTATGATCGGCGAGAGACGGTTCGAGGCGATTCTATCCCACGCCATGACGCCGCACAACGAACGCATAGCCGGGGTCGCGCTGCGAGCGCCGGATGGGTGGCTCGGGTCGCGTTGCGAGGAACGAGCAACGAGCCCCCAGAGGGCATCGCCTTGATCCATCGGGTGCGGACTTCAGTCGGGGGGCGCTCGTCGCGTCAGGACGTTGTACTCTGCGTTAGGTCGAGAGTAGAATAAACGATGTGCTGGTGGAGGCAAGCAGGAAGTGAGGACACAATGGATCGCGATACGTTTGACGGCACGATCCGAGCGTTCAAGCACCGTACACCGTTTCGGCCGTTTACGGTGGCGATGGTCCATGGCGACCGGCTGGAGGTCGATCACCCGGATGCGCTGGCGGTTCGAGATGGGGTGGCATTGTTTGCCGCTCCGGGCGGCGTACCGGTGATCTTCGACCACGAGGGTGTCAACGAGGTTATCGGCGATCTGGCCGAGCAGGCCTGATCGTGACGTTGACGCCGTGGCCGCCTCGATTGGCCCTTGGGGAAAATGGCCACGGTGGGTGGCGTCTCGCCTACTCGGGCGTTTCTTGGCGCATCGCGTCGAGCCGGGCCACGAGGGCCTTGCCGTCGAGGTCGGGGGGCGCGACGCGCTGCTCGACGGCCATGGCCGCGGCCAGGCCGGCCGCCTCGCCGGTGCGCACGACGTTGCCGGTGAGCCGGTAACTGCCCATTGCGTAGGCGTCGCCGGAGATGCAGCGCCCCGCTGTGAGTAGGTTGTCGACGTCGGCGGCCACCAGGCAACGGTAGGGGACCTGGTACGGCCGGACGCGGAATCGGGGCGGGGCGGGCAGGCCTTGCGGCGGGTCTTCGTAGGGATCGTCGACGGGGTGGATATTCGAGCCCGAACGGATCTCCGTCACCCCGTCGTCGAACCGGGCGCCCCGATCGAGGTCCTCCCAGGTGAGATAATACCGGCCGCGAATCCGCCGCGTCTCGCGCACCCCGATCGCCGGTCCCGTCTCGATCAGAAAGGCGTCCTTCCAGTCCTCGCCGCCGTGCTGCCGGAAGATCTCGACGCACTTGCGGATCTCTTCGCGGCCCCGGATTTCGGCGCGGGTAAGGTCGCGGGGGTCGGTTCCGTCGATGCCGTAGAACTGCGTGGCCATGAGTCGGAAGACGCCCGGCTGACCGGGCTGCGGAAAGAGCGTGACTGGCGGGTAGCTGGGGCGCCAGCCGCCCTTCGCCAGGATCCGAACCAGCGGCTCGCCCTTGGCAGGCTCGCCTCGGTAGCCGCCGATCGTGCCGAAGAGCGTGACGGGTTGGGTCTTGCCGTCGGCCGAGCGACCCATCTCGTACCGGCACCCCGCCGCGGCGGCGACGTCGCCGTCGCCGGTGGCGTCGACGACCACGCGGGCCTCGACGAATTCGAGCCCCGCCTTGCTGGCGGTGAAGACGCCCGGCAGGCGACGGCCGTCCTGGGCGACGGCCAGGGCGCGGGTGTGGAACTGGGTCGCGACCCCCGCCTCGGTCATCATCGCGTCCAACAACGCCTTCATGTCTTCCAGGACGTAGATGTTTCGCCCGAACACCTGATGGACGGGCAGCCTCGCGTGGATCTCCTCGTTCAACCCGCGGTGGCCGCGCCCCGCGATCAGGTGCGAGACGCCGACCGCGGTCCACACGCCTCCCAGGAACGGCAGGTTTTCGAGCAGCAGGGTCTTGGCGCCGGCCCGGGCCGCATAAAGGGCCGCGGCGCAACCGGCCGGGCCGCCGCCGCAAACCAACACGTCGACGCGCTGCGCGACGGGGGCCTCGCCACGGAACGTCTGCGTTGCCGCGCGGGAGTTCGGCTCCTCGGCTCGGCCCAGCGCGCCGATGCCGGCGGCGCCGATCCCGGCGGCCGTCGCCGTCATGAATCGTCGCCTGCCCATGGCGCCGTGCTGCCCATCATTCGTCGTGCTCATGGCATTTCGCCTCTCGTTGGCTCGGCGCGTCGGTTTCACGCCTCCAGTGGCGGCTCCGATCGGGCGAACGCGGCGAAGCATTCGGCAGCGATCCGTTCGTCTCGATCGCGCGGGACGAAGACGCCGCGAATCCGGGCGCGACGGATCACGCCCTTTTCCAGCGGGCCGGCAAACAACCGGTGAGCCACGCGAACGCGGCCGCCGCCTGCCGACGCCCCCTGAAGACCGTCTTCGACGGCATCGGCCGGATGGACCATCTCAACGTAGCTCAGGCCGGCCTGCGCAAGTCGAAACACCAGGCACGGAAGCCGGCCGTCAGCCCGCGGGAAGGTCTCGCGCCCGTCGGCCGCCGGTTCGAGGCGCGGCGTCGCGCCGCCTGAGAGCCGGAGAACCTCGCGGGCCGGCACCACGCTGCACGCCGACAGGGCCGGGCGGCTTTCGAGTCGCTCGGTCCTGACCGACACGAGCAGCTCGACGGCGCCGGCCGGCGCGTCGGGGCCGCTTGGCGCCAGGGCCCGCCACACCACGTCGACGGCGACGGGCCATCGTTCCGCCTGCCCGTACGTGGCGACCAGATCGCCTCCGCGAACGTAGGCTTCGCCCGGCGACGCGGCGCGGTCGGCCTCGCACGACGGAACCTCCAGCCCCAGCAACTGCGCGTCGTCGAGGGGACCGAGTTCCGTGGCCAGGCCGCCGAGCCCACGGTCGGGCCGACCAAGGTCGATCGCACCACGAAGGCCGCCGCATTGGAGCCGGGGGCCGTGCCGATCGAGTTGCCATAGGAACTCACGCATGGTGACCGCTTCCAAGACGGGTCATCAAAAAAACCCCGCCGCTCGCAGCAAGGCGAAACGGCGGGGCCGGAACAGAGAAGAGGCCGAACGCATAACGGATAGCCGATCGGAACACGACTATCCCAGGATGACCGATTTTCCCCAAGTCGCCGGTTACGTGCCCAATCTCCCTCATCACGTTCAGTTTTTGATGATACCAGTTTTTCGTTGTTTGTCCAGTCTATTTTCCAACAATCCGGCCGTTGGGGCGTGGCCGCTCGGGGTGGGCACGGGCTGCGAGCGAGTTGCGGGCGTGCCGCGAGGGCGTATAATCGTGACCGGCAATCCAAGACGACCAGCCAAGTGTCAGCGCAATGTCAGAATACATAAAGGTTTGTGAAGAAACTACCCGTGCAGCGGGGGGGCTGATCCTCGAAAAGATGGGTCGGGTTGCGGTCCGCGAGAAGGGCCGCCACGACCTGGTCACCGAAGCCGACGTCGCGGCCCAAGACCTCGTGCGAACGAGGCTTCAGGAAGCCTTTCCGGGGCATTCGTTGCTGGGAGAGGAGGATGGTCCGCCCGCGGCACGAGGCGGACCGTCCGAATTTCGTTGGATCGTCGATCCCATCGACGGCACGACGAACTATGCCCATCAGGTCCCGTATTTCTGCGTGTCGCTGGCTCTGGAACGGATGGGCGAGCTGCTTGTCGGGGCGATCTACGATCCGGTCGCCGAAGAATGCTATACGGCCGCAGCCGGCGAAGGGGCGTTTCTGAACGGGCGCCCGATCCACGCCAGCGGCACGACGCGCCTTTCGGACGCCTTGGCGACGGTGGGCTTTCCCGCCGTGCCGAGCCCCGATTCGCCCGACGTGCGGCTCTTTTTGCGGGCCCTGGGCCGTTGCCAGGCTTTGCGCCGCATGGGATCGGTGGCCTTGAACCTTGCTTATCTGGCGGCCGGTCGGTTCGACGCTTCCTGGTCCTTCTGCACGAACGCATGGGATATCGCCGCGGGAGCGTTGCTGGTTCGCGAAGCCGGGGGAACCATAACCTCCCCAGGGGGGGAGGGGCTATCGGTGGACGGCGGCATCTTCGTGGCCGCGGCGACCGCCGAGTTGCACGCGGAGGTCCGTGCCCTGATGAAGCAGGCCGAGTTGGCTCTATAGGGTTGTGTAATACAGCTCTTTGGTGCTGATTTCGGGCATCCGGCGGCACACGAAGCTTTGAGAAGGCGGACCGGGTGGGTAGACTGGAAGGTAGCGCCTGGCTCCTCTCATCTTGCTTTCGGCGCGGTCTGCCGGGGGCGGCCTTTTTCCCCGCCGGGCCCGTCGCATCGTACGCCCCTTGCGGCAACCTGGCCAAAGGAAACAAGCGTTGCACGGTTGGATGGGTCGCCTCACTGCGTTGGTCGCTCTCCACATGGTCTGGTGGTGTGGCTGGGCGGCCGCGCAGTCGGAGACTTCGCCCACGTCGGGCGAGGCTTCCCCGATCGTGGCGGAAAGGGAAGACCCGTCGAAGGCCGCTCCCGACCGCGGAGGCGAGGTCAAGCCTTCGATGTTCCTGTTGCCCGACAAGTCCGGCGAACTTCAGCCCATCCTCAACTTCCCTTACGAGGTCTTCATTGATCTTTACCGGCAGCAGGGAGAGCGCACGACCGCGGACCCGACGCCTCCTTATGTCGTGCAATCGGTGGGAATCACGGGCGCGGCCAAGGAGGGCGTCGCCGAACTCGCGGTGACGTGCGCGATCCGGCTCACCGAACGCCGCTGGACCCGCGTTCCCTTGCAGTTCGGCCAGGCCCTGCTGGTTCCCGAGGGCGATCGCTACGAAGGCACCGGCGACTGTTGGCTCGAGTTCGACGAGCAAGACGAGGGGTATGTGGCCTGGATTCGCGGCGAGCCGAGCGAGCCGCACACGTTGACCTTGGACGTGCTGGTGCCGTTGTCGACCGTGGGAGACGTTTCGAGCCTGAAGATGACGGTTCCCCAGGCGACGAGCTCGGAACTCAAGCTGACCGTGCCGAAGCGCGGCGCCGTGGGCGAGGTGTCCGGGCGCGGCACGCTCGTCGAGACGGCCCCCGGCCCGGCCGAATCGACCGAGTTCTCCGCGGTGGGGCTGGCAGGGCCGTTCGAGCTGACCTGGCGTCCGGCCGGGGGGCGCGTGGCTCGGGCGCGTCCCGTCCTCGAGGCCAAGGGCGCCATTGTGGTCCGAGCCGATCGTCGCGGTCTGACGAGCGAGGCGGCGCTGACCGTCTCGATGCAGGGAGGGGCGGTCCCCGGTTTTCTTGTTGCCTTGCCGCGAGGCTCGGAGCTGCTCTCGGGCACGGCCCCGGGCTGCTCGGTGGCGCCGGTTTCCGAGGCGTCGGGGTTGGGAGCCGAGAGGATCGTCGAGATCCGTCGCACCCGGCCGCCAATCCCCGAGGACCAGGCCGAGCCGGTCGTGGTTCGGCTGACGACCCGGCAGTCGTGGTCGGCCGCCGAGCCGGGTGGGTGGTTTCCCCTGGCAGGATTCGAGGTGATTGACGCCGTGCAGCAGACCGGGCAGATCGCGGTGTGCCGCGTGCCCGACGGGCAGATCCATTGTCTGCCGGGACGAGGGGTTCGGCAGATCGAGCGGGTTTCGGCTTCGTTCCAGAGCACGCTGGAAAACGCCGACGTCGTGGCGGCCTTCGAGTATTACAGCCAGCCGTACTCGCTCCGGGTGCGCGTGGCCGAGGCGACGACTCGCACCGCGGTGGAGCCCAAGTACCGCGTCTACGTCGAGGAAGGCGAGGTCCGCCTCGAGGCCGATTTGAAGTACACCGTTCGCGGCGCCAAGACGCTCGCTCTTGAGGTCGAGTTCCCCGGCGGAGAAGGCGGGGGGGCCGGCGACTGGGAGATCGACGACGTCGGGCCGGCGGCGACCGTCGACGCCTCGGCCGATTTTGTTTTGTCGAGGGCCGGCGCCGGCGATCCCGACGACGCGCCGGCGCGGCGCCGTCTGGCCATCCCTTTGGCTCAGCCGACGCAGGGGGCGATCGAGGTCCAGTTCCGGGCCCGGCGGCCGATTCCGCCCGAAACCTCGCTGCTGGTGCTTCCGTTGCCCCATCCGATCGCCGATTCCGTGGGTCCCGCCGAGGTCATGGTCTACCCGGCCCGCAACGTCGAGCTGACGCCGCTTTCCGAGCGCACCGTGGGGTTGGTTCGGCAGCAGGCGCCGGCGGCGCCGTCGGAGTGGGAGAGCCCGGTGCTTTCGTATCGGGCGGAGACTTCGAGCCCGGTGCTGGCGGCCCAGATCAAGATCCATGAGCAAAGCGTGGGGGTCGAGGTCGCCAGCAAGATCGAGCTGGGCGACGATCTGGCGAAGATCGACCAGGTCGTGGTGTACGAGATCGCCTACGCGCCGTTGGATACGCTGCTCGTCGATGTTCCCGAGGCGCTGAGCCGGGCGATGGCGCTCGATCTGGTTTTGGACGGGCAGCGCCGGTCGGTCAAGGCGGTTCCCGCGGGCGAGGATCGAGGCCGACGGAGCGAGGGCGTGGGCCGGTTTCAGATCGTGCTTCCCGGGCCGCGGTTGGGCAAGTGCGAGCTTCGCGTGCAGGGGTCGGTTCCGATGCCGGCCTTGTCGCGCGAGTCGGAAGTCGAGCACCCCATCCCGCTGCTCATGCCGGCCCAAGGCGATCTGGCACAGAACGAGTTGCGCGTTGCCGCGTCGCACGGCGTCACGGCGGAGGTTTCGGACGGGAGCCCTTGGAAGGCGGTCAAGGAATTCGCCTCGCCGTCGGGGAGCCGAGGGCTCCACCTGTCGGCCGACGCGGCGACGAGCGAAGCGACCCTGCGACTGGGCCGGCAGGCGTTCGGGGCGACCGTCGTACCCAGGGTTTGGGTGCAAACGTGCCTCACGCCGACGCGGCGATTCGAGCGGGCCGTGTTCCGCTTCACGACCGACCGCGATCGGGTCGAGCTGGCCCTGCCGCCGGGCGTCGACCGGCGGAGGATCGAGGTTTTCGCGGGACCGAGGGACGCCGGGCAGCGAAGAGAAGCCCCGCGCCAGTGGACGCGCGAGGGGCACCTGGCGATTTCCCTCGAGGCGGAGGCGAAAGGCCAGCCGCAATGGCTTGAAGTCGCCTACCAGTTTTCCGATCCCCGGCCCGCTTTGGGACGATTGACCCTTCGCCTGCCCGTTCTGGCGGGCGAGACGTGGGTGCGGCGCACGTACTGGCAGTTGATGCTGCCTCAGAACGAGCACGTCGTCGTTGCCCCCGAGGGTCTCATCGGCGAATCCTCGTGGAACTGGAACGGCCTTTACTGGGGCCGCGAGCCCCTGAAGAGCCAGCGGGAACTCGAGGCATGGTCGGGGGCGCAAGAGGCCCGCGAGCCGATCGGGAACGGATTCAACGGCTACCTGTTCAGCAGCATGGGCCCCATCGATCGCTGCGAGCTGCGCACGGCGAGCCGATGGTCGATCGTGTTGGCGGCTTCGTTCGTCGCCCTGCTGTGCGGCCTGCTTCTGATTTACTTTCCGGCGGCGCGACACCCGATGACCCTGTTGGCGGCGACGACCGTTCTCGGCGCGGCGACGGTGCTCTATCCGCAGCCGTCGCTTTTGGCGCTGCAGGCATCGAGCTTGGGGCTGGCCCTGGCGCTTCTGGCGGGTCTGCTTGACCGCACGATCGGCAGCAAGCCGGTTCGCCCTTCGCGGCGCGACGTGGCCAGTTCGATTCTCGAACGGCAATCGACGCAGGTGCAGCCGGCCTCGCTCCTGCCGAGCGAACCCCCTTCGACGGAGAAATCCCCGACCGCGGAGTCGGCTTCCACCGGGAATGCCAGCCCATGATGATCCGGCCACGACCGCCCTTTTGGATCGCCCTGGCGCTCTGGGCCGCCGCCTCGTTCTGGGGCGCGTGCCTCGCGGCCGATGCGCCGGCCGACGAAGGCGGCGACGTGGGTTTCGTGCGGGTATACGTGTCGCGAGAGCAGTTGGCCGAGGCGGCCCGGCTCGAGCGCGTTCGGTACGCTCCCATGGCGCCCGAGGAATTCGAGCAGTTGGTGCGCGCCGCGCGCGCGCGGGGCGAGGCGCTGCCGGCGGGGGCCGGTGCCGCGGTGACCTCGGCCCGTTATCGCGCCCGGCTCGAGGGCGACCGCCTTGTCGACGGCGAGGCGGAATTGGCGATTGCCCACCTGGCCGAGGGCGACGCGGCGCTGCCGCTCGAACCGTGGTCCCTGGCCCTCGACGCGGCGCGCTGGGTCGACGACCCCTCGCGCCCCGTCCGGCTCGGCGCGACGGACGAGGGCAAGCTGGTGGCCGTGGTCGACCGCCCGGGCCGGCTTCATTTGACCTGGTCGTTGCGCGTGCCGCGCGACGCGGCGGGCGTGCGGAGTTTCCTCTGGGAGGCCCCGGCCGGTCCGGCGAGCTCCCTCACGCTCGATCTGCCCGAGTCGCTGGTGGCCGTGGCCGAGCACGGGCGCGTCTCCCGTGAGGCGGGCGCCGGCGAGGCGGCGAACCGATGGAAGATCGACCTCGGCGGGCGCCAGCGGGCCAGGATCCGGCTGCTGCCGGGGGCAGATTCGCCCCATCGCTCCGCCACCGTGGTGCGCCAGTCGATTCAATACGCCCTGTCGCCCGAGGGGCTGGAACTGTGGACCCGGTTGCGGCTCGACGTTCAAGGCGAGCCGATCCGGCGGATCACCCTGCATCTCGATCCGGGCCTGCGCCCCGCCCAGGTCCTTTACGGCGATACTCCGCTTCCGTTTCGCGTGACCGATCCGGGGGCGGCCGGCGCCGAGACTCGGGCGATCGTCGAGTTTCCCGAGCCGATCGAGGGGGCCGATCGCATCGTGCGGATTCGGGCCCTGGGGCCGATCGTTCTCGATCGTCGATGGCGCCTGCCCGGAGTCCGGCCCGTGGGAACGTTCTGGCAAGAGGGCGAAGCGACCCTGTCGGTCGCGTCGCCCCTGCACCTCACCGAGTTGTGCGTGATCGACGGGCGCCAATGGTCGAAGATCGATCCGCTGCCGGTCCCGAAGGCGGGCGTGACCACGCGGCTTCAATACTTTTCGGCCGACGCCCGACCCGAGGTCGTCCTGACCCAACCCGACGACACGTTCCAGCTCGATTCGGGCACGACCCTCGATTTCAGCGCGGGCGGGATCGCCGGTTACGTCGTGGCCGACCTGGGGCTTGCCCGGGGACAACGCTTCCGGATCGAGGCCGACGTCGCCCCGGGCTGGATCATCGAACACGTCGAATCGGCGGGCAGCGCCGCCTCGGGCCCGGACGTGGCCATCGCCGACTGGAACGTCGAGGGCGCCGACGGCTCGTCGAAGCTCGTCGTCTGGCTGGCCAACCCGGTGACGCCCTCGACGCCGATCCGTCTGCGCATGGCGTGCCGCCGGCTTCAGTCGCCTTTAGGGCAAACCTTGCGCATCGGCACGCTGATTCCGCTGCGATTTCGGGATGCCGCTCCGCGAACGCGCCTGGTTTGGCTCCGGGCGGCCGATCGATACGCGTTCGACGGGACCGGCGCCGAATCGTTGCCCCGCGTCGATCCCGCGTCGCTCGGGGCCGAGGACCTGGCTCGCTTTCCCGAGCGGCCTCGCGAACCCTTGTTCGCCAACGACGCCGCGGCCGCGGCCGGTTTGCGCATCGCGTTCCGGGCTCAGAAGCCGCGCTATGCCGCGTCGATCCAGGTCGAGGCGACCGTGTCGGAAGACACGCTCGACGAGGCCTATCGGTTGCGGATCACTCCGGAGGAGGCGAGTACGCGCGTCGAACGCCTGCTGGTTCGCTTCTCCGAACCCCGGGCCGTTCCGTTGCGTTGGACGCTCGGTGCCGAGGCCCCCGATCAACTCGCCGCGCGGCGACTGCCCCGCGACGACGGCGTCGAGCCGGCGGGCGAGACGTGGGAGGTGCGACTTCGCCAACCGCGCGACGCGCCGTTCGACCTCCGGGCGACGCGAAGCACCCCGATCGCCGAGCCCCTGGCCGTCAGCCTGGCGTCGCTGCCCGAGGCCGCCGGCCAACAGGGCGACGTGACCGTCCATTACGGGGTTTGGACGCGGCTGGAGGTCGACAAGCAGCGCCTTCGTTCGATCCCCGGCAGAACCGACAAGCCCCGCGACGAGGGGCGGATCCACTCGACCTTCGCGTACGACCCGACGCGCGGCGCGGCCGAGGCCGCGTTGACCGTCGTTCGCCGGCCGACGGGCGAGGGCCCGCCCGCGGCGTGGGCTCGGGATCTCCGGCTCGAGTCGCGATACGAGCCCGATGGGACGGGCTGGCACCTGGCCCGTTGCCGGATCGACGACCTGGGGTCGCCGAGCGTGCGGGTGATCTTGCCCGAATCGGTGTCGCCCGACGATGTCCGCGGAGTGTGGGTCGACGGCGTACCGGTGCCCGTCGAGAAGGTCGAGGCGTCCCGCTCCGTCGAGGTCGCGTTGCCGACCCCTCGGCGATTCGTCGAGGTCGCGCTGCACTTCTGCACCTTCGATTCGCCGCTGGCCCCGGGCGACGCGATCGTCTGCCCGCTTCCGCAACTCAGCCTGCCCGTGCTGGCGAGCACCTGGACCGTCTGGCTCCCGCCCGAATATGAAGCACTTACCCCGATCTGGAAGTTTGGCCCCGATACGTCTCGCGAGGCAGGCTGGACGGAGCGGCTTTTCGGGCCCTTCGGCCGCCCCCTCGGAGCCGCGCCGTTCGACCCGCTCGCACCGGAGAGCTGGTCGGCGCCCCTCGGCGACGACCCGCAACGCCTCCAGGCCGAGGCCCGCGCGGGCCGCGTCGTGCAGAGCCTGGCCCGACGCGCCGCCGGCGAATTCGCCCGGGATGCTTCGAGCCGTCTGAACTGGGGAGCCCTTCTCTCCGACGTGGCGCGGCTCGAGATCGGCGACGCGCGGGCCCCCGCGCCGGGCAGTTGGCTGCTGGTCGACACGGAGGCCGTGCGGCAAGTCGAAATGACGCCGCGCAGCCAGGTCGCCCTTGCGCGAGTCGACTCGAAGATCGACGGCGCCGACTTGCTGGAACGGGCCCATCTCGCTCTGCTGGTCCATCGCCAGGCGATCGTCGTGACCAGCACGTGGAGGGTCGCCCTCGAGCACGCGCAGGTGGACCCCGTACGGCACGCCGGTCTGACGCCCCAGCAACGGCGAGTCATGCGCTGGATCGGCCCCGGCGATCTGGCCCACCGGATCGAACGCGTGGTCGCCGGAGAGCCCGATCCTTCGTTCGAACCGGTCTGGACGTGGCAACGGGGAGGCGCCGCTTCGCCAGCGCCTTGGACTTCGCCGCGCCCGGCCGGGCTGCAACCGATCGATACGGCGGGTTGGACGGCGTATTGCACCGACCTCTCGGGCAACCGGCCCGTCCGCCTGATGCTCGTGCGACGGAACCTGCTGGGCGCCTCCCGTTGGCTGCTGTTTCTCGCCGTCGTCGGGTTGGCCTCCTGGAGGCCCGTGTGCCGTTCGGCGCTGCCGGCGATTCTGCTGGGGCTGTTCGTGACGTCGGCCTTGCTGCTGCCTTGGACCTATGCGCGGATCGCTTCGGGGGGCGTGCTGGGGATTCTTTTCGTGGCGGGCCTGCGACTGGTCGGCAAGGCAGCCGTCCCCGGGGCGCCCGACGCGGCGCGCCGGGCGCGGTCGCCGTCGAGCATCGTGCGGCGGGCGGTCGGCGCCGTCGCCGGCCTGCTCGCCCTCGGGGTCGTCTTGGGCTGGTGCGTCGCCGCCCGGGGCCAGCAGGCCGCCCATGGGGTCTCGGCTCCCTGGGCGCCGTTTCATGGCGTCCTGATCCCGGTCGACGACGACCGGCAGCCCACCGGCGAGAAGTACCACGTTCCCGAAACGCTCGAACGGGAGCTTCGGCGGCGCGCCGGGGGAGCGGCGGCTCTGCCCTCGAGTACGCTGATCCGCGGCGCCGTGTACCGAGGCGAGCTCACCTGGGAGGCCACGACGCGACGGTTGGTGTCGGACGGAATCCACGCCGCTTTCGACTTGGAGACGTTCGCGCGCCCGTCATCGGTTCGCCTGCGCTTCGCGCAAGGTCGGCCCGAGATCCCGCCCGAGGGCGTCGTGCTCGACGGTCGCCCCGTCCAGGCCGAGTGGCAGCAGGATGCGATGGTCATCGCGGTTCCCGAATCGGGGGCCCATCGTCTGGAGATGTTGCTGCGCCCCGGTCCGACGTCGGTGGACGGGTATGGCGGTTTCGACGTGGCGATTCCCAGGATTTCCAGCGCGCGCGTGGATTTGGCCGTCCCCGCCGACGCACCCGACGTCGAGGTCGCCTCGGCGATCGGGTCGGTGACGCGCGATCGGGACGCGGGGCCCCATCGGTTGGAGGCCATGTTGGGCCCCGCCGATCGGCTTTCGGTCCGCTGGCCGGGCAGCGGCGGCCGCCATGCCGCTCCGGCGGCCGTCGACGTCGAGCAACTCCTCTGGCTTCGCGTCCAGCCCGATTCGGTGGTGCTCGATGCGCGATTCGTGATCAAAGTCGTCGAGGGACGTGTGAGCGAGTTGCGGCTGACCGCTGATCCCCGGCTCCGTGCCCGGCCGGTCGAGGGCGTCGAGATCGAAAGCGTTCCGGGGCCGCTTCAGACCTTTCGGCTGCGGCCGCGGGAGCCGGTTTCGGACGAAGCCGTCGTCGATGCGACTTTCGTTCTCGCCGAATCGTCGGGGATCGGCAACCTGCGTCTGCCTCGTCTGGAGGTGCGCGACGCCCACGTCGCCAGGCAGTGGTTGGCCGTGTCGGTCGATCCCTCTCTGGAATACACCGAGGCGGAGTCGGCTCCCTCCGACGTGAGCCCGCGCGATTTCTTGAGCGAGTGGGGCGACTCGGAAGGGCAGCCCGCGTTTGCCCTCGACCTGGCCGCGAGGAAGGCGCCTTGGAGCATCGCGACCAGACCGCGCGCCCCGGTCACGCGCGTCGAGCAGGTGCTGGCGCTGGGTTGCTCCGTGGAAGAGGTCGCGCTGCAGTTCGAGGCGAGTCTCGATACGACGGGAAGCGTGCTTCAGTTTCGGCTCAAGGCCCCCGCCGCCCTGGAGATCGAAAGCGTTTCGCTTCAGGAAGGCGACGCCGATCGGATCGAACGATGGACGCGAAGTCCGGACGGGACGATCACCGTGCTGCTCGACAAGGCGACCTCGGGTCGGCAACAACTGGAGGTCCGAGGGCGTTTACCCGTGCCCTCCGCAGGCAAGCTCGCGCTGCCCCTGATCGAAATCGAGGGGGCCGAGCGCGAGGCCGTCGAGTTGCATCTTTACCGCGAGCCGGGGACCGTGGTGCGGATGCGCGATCCGTCCGGATGGATCGAGGCGCCGCCCACGGAAACGCCCACGGAATCCAATGCGCTGGGCCGCCGGGTCGCATCGTATCGGTGGGACGGTTCGGCAGCCCTGGGCGGTCGCGTGCACGTTGCCCGGAGCGTCTGCCAACTCGACGCCGAGCAGACCACGTGGCTCCGTCGCGAAGGCGGTGCGTGGCACGTCGAGGTCGGCGTGCGACTCCGCGTCGAGCAGGGCTTGCTCGACGAGCTGCGACTGACGACGAGCCCGGCCTGGCGCGGCCCCTTCGAGCTTGCCCCCGCCGGCGAATGGGAGCAAGACGCGGTCTCCGAGGACGGCCGGGTGTCGATCCGCCCCGTTTCGCCCGTGAGCGGCGCGTGCGAGATCGCGCTATCGAGCCCGCTCGCGCCGACTTCGGGCGAGCGGGTCGAGGTGCCCAAGGTGAAGATCGAAGGCGTCGAGCCCGCAAGCCATCTGGTCGTCGTTCCCGACCGGATCGACGGTCGGCCGGTCGCGTGGGAGATCGAAGGGCTTGTTCCGACCCGATTGCCCGAGCAATTCGGCGCGTCGGCCGAGCACGGGTGGATTGCCTTTCGCGTCGAGGGCGCGCAGTTCGCGGCCGTCCTGCGACCGGCGGGCGAAACGCCGCGAATCGCGCTGGCCGACATTCGTCTCGCCCGGCACGACGACGGTGCGTGGCACGGCGCGGCCTGCTTCGACCTCGAACCGAACGGCATGTCGGAATGCACGCTCCGCCTGCCCCCCGGCTCGCAACTGGTGCAGGTGGACGTCTCGGGCGGACCCTCGCTTCCGACGCGTCTGGGCAGAGACGACTGGCAGGTCGCGCTGAGGTCGGATCGCCTGCCGCAACGGATCGAGGTCGTGTACCGCGGGGCGCGGGCCCGGCCCGATGCCGACGGCCGGCTGTCGTTCGAGGCGCCCGCGATCGACGGCGTCGACGTCGACCGAACGCTGTGGACGATCTCGGGCCTCGGATACCCCGAGCCGGGCATCGAGCCGCCCATCGAGCCGGCCGGCCCGCTGGACCAGGAGCTGTGCCGTTTGGAGACGCTCGAGGCAGTGATCCGACGCATCGACGCATCGACGTACGAGCGGCCCGATGCCGTCGAGTTCGAACTCCGTCGATGGGCCCGTCATTGGAGGGCATCGCTGCACCGCGTCGAGCGGCTGACGTTGTCGGGGCTCGGGCAAGAGGTCGACGCCTCGATTCGGGCCGTTCAACGACGGGCCGCCGAACTGGTCGGGAGCCTGCAGCGCGACGACTTGCTGGAACCGGCCGCCGAGAATTCGATTCCGACCACCCCGGGCGCGTTGTGGCATGCCGCCGAGGAACGAGCTGGTCCCCCGTCGCGCTGGATCGACCCCGCTGGGGGCCACTCGATCCGCGTGCGCCTGCCCGTCGCGCCCCATCGAGCCGAAGGGCTTCGGGCGGTCGTCGGGTCGGCTCTTGCCGGCCTGGCGGCCCTGGTCGCGGCGCTGGCGATCGGTCGTGGCGCCTTCACCGCGGCCCTTTGTCGCTGGCCCTGCGGCCTGGGCGTCCTCATCGGACTGATCTGGTGGTTGTGGCTCTCGCCCAGCATCGTCGGTTGGGGAATCGTTGCCCTCAGCGTCGTCGCGTCCTTCCGATCGGGCTGGAGGCGGCCCCGCAGGTCGGGTTCGTCCGTCGTGCGCGTGAGCCTCAGTCCATAAGCCTGGGGCCGCGGCGCTTCGAGCGGCGTTTCGGCCACGCGCCCGACTTCGTGGCCGCCCACGCCGACGACCAAAACGGGACAGGTCCGATATTGACAAGATAGGTGGTTTGCGATACTCTCTGGCTATGCCTCGCACTGCCAGGGTAGCGCCGGGAGGGATGGTGTTCCATGTGCTCAATCGTGGCGTTGCGCGGATGCGGGTATTCGAGAAGGCGGGGGATTACGAGGCGTTTGAGCGGGTGTTGGGCGAAACGCTGGCCGAAGCGCCGATGCGAATCTGCACCTACTGCCTTATGCCCAACCATTGGCACATGCTGCTTTGGCCGGAGCGAGACGGGGACATGGCCCGGTTCATGCAGCGGCTGACCATCACGCACGTCCG